>FUHQ01000039.1_pt1 | contig 11353 bp, 9 predicted proteins | sample 1003131 | NCBI WGS metagenome assembly FUHQ01 (sample SAMEA4075884, study PRJEB14783) | cnidarian metagenome | reverse complement strand
GTTTACCTTTTTTATGATGTCGTTTATAGATTTTTAAACTAAAACTGAACGTATTTTTGTATTTTTGGAGATATGAAAATGTTAGTTAAAAAAAATTATAAAGAGTTTCTTTTTCAAATTGTTGTAGCAGGAATGTTATTTTTGTTTTATACGTTTGAAGGACATCATCACAAAGGTTTTATTTTTAAGTTATACCGAGTAACTTATTTTGTGAATTATCTTGTTACTGCACTTATAATTAGTTATGTTTTACTCCCTAAATTCTACTATAAGCAACGCTATTGGCAATTTTCAATAGCTACTTTGATTGCATTAACAGGAACTCTTTTAATAGAGGAATTTATCCTTGAATATATTTATTTTCCTACCACAAGATTTCTTTATTTTGGTTATTTTTATTCGTTGATTGATGTAGTACCTATTGTATTTATTTTAGTAAGTTTTAAGTTTATTTGGGACGTTCATCAAAAAAACAACGAAGTAGCACAGCTAAAATCTGCTATACAAGAAAGTGAATTACAGTTTTTAAAAACACAAATAAACCCCCATTTTTTATTTAACAATTTGAATAATTTATATTCGTATGCCATTGAAAACTCTACTAAAACCCCTACTATTATTTTAGAATTATCTTCTGTGCTTAGATATATGCTATATGACTGTAAAGAACAATACGTACCGCTTTATAAAGAAATAGAACACCTTAAAAACTTTACTAATTTAAACGAATTACAAATTGAAAATAGGGGAAATATTAGCTTTACTGTTGATACAATTCCCTCTAATTTTAAAATTGCACCACTTATTTTACCTGTATTTGTTGAAAACGCATTTAAACACAGTACCGCAAGTCAAAGTGATAATATCAATATTATTGTTAAAATTATGGTTTCTAAAACAGGAATACTTACTTTTAGCTGTATAAATAGCTTTTTACCAGTAGCCAATAACAAAAATTTATCTACAGGTATTGGACTACAAAACGTAAAAAAGCGTTTAGACATCTTATATCCCAAAAAACATAGGTTAACAATTTTAGACACTGATAATAAATATAATGCTCAACTAGTTTTAACATTACATCAAAACACTAAATAGCGTTTTCTTACATACACTAATTATTAATAAAACCAATACGCAATGAAAAAAACGTGTATCATCATAGAAGATCAACCTCCAGCACAACGAATTTTACAGAAATTCATAACCGATATAGAAATATTAACACTTAAAAACACTTTTTCAAATGCTTTTGATGCTATCTCTTTTTTACAAAAAAACACAATTGATATTATTTTTTTAGATATTCACTTACCTAAAATTTCTGGAATAGATTTTTTAAAAACCCTAAACCATTCGCCACAAGTAATACTTACTACTGCATTTTCTGAATACGCATTAGAAAGTTACGAGTACAATGTAACAGACTACTTATTAAAACCTTTTTCATTCCAACGATTTGTACAAGCAGTAAGCAAATGCTTGGAAAAGCCTACCGAAAAAAAAGAGAAACTTTTTATAAAATCAGGATATGATTTGTTAAAAGTAAATATAGCTGACATTTTATACATTACTTCCGATGCCGATTATACCGAAATCATCACAAATAAAAAAACATACATAAGCTCTGAAAGTTTAAAAATATGGCTTACTAAGTTAGATAGTTCTGTATTTTGCCAAATACACAAGTCGTATATTTTAAACACGTCATATTTACAAAAAATATCAGGAAATTTAGTGTATTTAACTACTGAACAAACATTGCCTATTGGTAGAGCGTACAAAGAAAAATTCTTAAACCGAGTAGTAGGCAATTTTTTTTAACTATTGATTTTTTAAAGCGATGTAATACCGTTTTAATATGTGAAGTTTTTAGTTATAAGTTCATTATTTAGCAGATGAAAAAAACATATACCCTTTGATAAAAATTGTAAAAACTATTAAGACTCTATAGTGTGTAGTATTACCCTATTGTTTTTATTGACTGACACTAATTATTTTTGTTTAAGTAGTGTTAAATTAGCATTGTTTCTTTTTAGAAAATTTACTAAGGGTTCCATTTTTTTATCTTTTAAGAAAACAGAACCGTCCTCTATTAGCTTATATCCACCTTTATCAACTTTTTTTACGCTTACTGTGCCTCTGTATTTCCCATCTTCGTTATTCGGTGGTTCTCCTTCTCTTCCGATATCATTGACCCAAATAGTTTTATCATTTTGTAATCCTTGCGATTTATTATTGTAAAAAGCTCCTAAAAATAAATTTCCAGAAGACTCCACTACTACAGGATTTCCTCCTGTATTTGTCATCAAAAAACCAGCAATTTTATTAATTTCAATATCGTATAGAGAGTATATACCCCCACCCAAATCGGACCCAAATCGATACCAGTTTTTATTTACTTTTACGGTTCTTTTCTTTTTATTATATTTATCTATTTTTTCTGATTTTTTAAGGTCTTTTAATAAATCTTGAAGATTAGGTATTCGTATGTATTCTTTTTCTTTAAGGTTATATATTAATGTTTTCACAGAATTACTGGGGTATGCAATCAAAAGACCATTCCCTCTGGGAGGCATTATTTGGTCATAATAGTTACTTTTTTCATCAAATTCAGAAACAGCTGGTAGTACAATTTCCTTTTTATTATTAGAATCGTAGCAATAAATTTTTGTAGGTTCTTTTCTCTTGTCAGTAAGTAAAAAATACGAATCAAAACCTACTCCGTAACCATATTTTTCAGCGTCTAATAATATTTCTCCCCTATCATTTATGATTCCGTATTTTTTGTCTTTTGAAAATAATGCAAATCTATTTTTATTGAATTTGTATAGACTATCCACATCTAAAATAAACTTTTTCTCTTGGAGTTTCCAATTTTTTTTTAAAGAATCAATTTTTTTTAAACCTTTTTCTCTAGCAACTTTCTTTTCTTCTTCCAGTCTCTTTTTTTCTTCGATTTTGTTAATTCGCTCTTCTACTTCTACGTAAAGAACTAACATATCGTTATATCTTTCGGAAGATTTATTTTTATTAAGAGCAAAAAACTGCTTAGCAAACTGCTTAGCACTATCATAATTTTTTAACTCGTAATTAATGAGTGTTCCTAATTCTGCATTTTTGGCTTTTGATATAGTATCTACATATTTCAAGGCTTTATCAAAATTTGAAAGTGCTAAAGGATAGTTGATACTCTTCAAAGCTTCTCTAGATTTCTTAAAATATACATTAGCAATTTCTCTTTTCGTTTGTGAATTTATAGAAAATATAACCCCAATGAGTAAAAAAGGAAAAAATAATCGTTTCATAATTTATTTTTTTAATAAAAATTATTCAGGTAATTTAATACATTGGAGCAAATGTAATATTTTTTTTGTTTAAAAACACATAAATTAACAAAAAACAGGCTTTATGTTACCTATATTAATGTCTGCAAAAAAAATCGTACAAAATTAAAAATATTTCCTCTAACGATATTTTTACTTTTATAGTGTTTTCTTTCTAACATCAATTAAGTTAAATATTGAAACAATTCTGGTTTGTCATTTAGATATTCCCCAAAAAAGCTACGCTCTTTCATTCGTTGTACTAAAGGATTAAAATCTTTTTTGTTTTTTAGCTCAATTCCCACAACTGCTGGTCCATTTTCTCTATTTGACTTCTTAGAATATTCAAAAAAGGTTATATCGTCATTTTTACCCAAAACGTCCATAACAAATTCTTTTAAAGCACCTGCACGTTGCGGAAAATTAACAATAAAATAATGCTTTAATTGTTTATATAACAAAGCTCGTTCTTTGATTTCTGCCATACGAGTAATATCATTGTTACTACCACTAATTATACAAACTACATTTTTATTTTTAATTAAATCAGCAAACTGTTCTAAAGCGGTTAAAGTCAATGCTCCCGCAGGCTCTACAACAATAGCATCTTTATTGTATAATTCTAAAATAGTTTGACATACATTTCCCTCATCTACGGTAACAATTTCGTCGAGATTTTCTTTGCAAATGGCGTATGTAAGATTACCTACCCGCTGTACTGCCGCTCCATCGACAAATTTATCAATATTGGTTAGGGTTACCAATTTGTCTTGTTGTATAGAGGTTTTCATAGCTGCCGCACCCGCTGGCTCTACTCCTATTATTTTTGTTTTAGGCGATAATAATTTAAATACACTTGATACTCCTGAAGCTAATCCTCCACCCCCAACAGGGACAAACAAATAATCAATATCTTCTTTCTTTTGATGTATTATCTCCAACCCTACTGTAGCTTGTCCTTCAATAATTTTAGGGTCGTTAAAAGGGTGTACAAATATTTTTTTGTTTGTTTCACTTTCCTTTTTAGCAAAATTAAAAGCATCGTCAAAAGTATCTCCTATTAACTTTATTTCTACAAAATTCTCCCCAAACATTTTTACTTGCTCTATCTTTTGTTTAGGAGTGGGAGATGGCATAAAAATAGTTCCGTGAATTTGTAATTTACTACAAGCAAAGGCAACTCCTTGTGCGTGATTTCCTGCACTTGCACATACTATTCCGTTTTTTATTTCTTCTTTTGATAAAGAACTAATTTTGTTATATGCTCCTCTAATTTTATACGAACGCACCTGCTGTAAATCTTCTCTTTTTAAAAAAATAGTAGCTTTATATTTTTTGGAATATGTAATATTTTTCATCAAAGGAGTTTGCTCAACTACATTTTGTAATGTAATTACAGCATCTTCTATCGATTTTAATTGTGGTTTGTATTTTATTTCCATTCCTTTTTGGGGTTTAATACTTTATTTTAACTATCTATTTACTCAAATAAACCACTATCAACTGAATGTTCATAGTTTAGAAAACGACTAAAAGTTGTCGTTTTTGTTGTTCCATTCATTATTTCCTTAACGCTATCTTATACCGTTTTATACGATTTAACTATCAATTTACTCAATTAAAACGGTATAAGAAAGATGAAAGACAGGATTAACACAAGGCTTTCATTGCTGTCATTGAAGCACGTAATGTTTTGCCTACTTTTTCTATCGGGTGGCTTAGAATGGATTCATTTACTCTGATTAGTTCCAAATTATCTACCTGATTAGAAGTCGCAAAGTTTTTACCTACTAATGAAACATTTACTTCTTTCATAAAATCGGTTAACAACGGTTTCGCAGCGTGGTCAAACAAGTAACAACCATATTCAGCAGTGTCCGAAATTATGCGATTCATTTCATACAATTTTTTACGAGCTACAGTATTTGCTATCAATGGTAATTCGTGTAGCGACTCATAATACGCTGATTCTTCTTTAATTCCTGAAGCTACCATAGTTTCAAAAGCCAATTCTACCCCTGCTTTTACAAAGGCTACTAACAAGGTACATTTGTCAAAATATTCTTGTTCAGAAATTTCTTCAGAAGTTGCTTCAGTTTTTTCAAAAGCTGTTTTTCCTGTTGCTTCTCGCCATCTTAAAAGGTCTTTATCATCATTAGTCCAATCTTCCATCATTGTTTTTGAAAAATGTCCGTCCATAATATCGTCCATATGCTTTTGAAATAAAGGAGTCATTATTTCTTTTAATTCTTCGGATAATTGGTAGGCTTTTATTTTTGCAGGATTTGACAAACGATTCATCATATTAGTAATTCCTCCGTGTTTTAAAGCCTCTGTGATAGTTTCCCAACCGTATTGAATTAATTTAGTAGCATAATTAGGATTTACTTTTTCTTCAATCATTCTATCAAAGGACAAAATAGAGGCTGTTTGTAATACTCCACATAAAATGGTTTGTTCTCCCATTAAATCGGATTTTACCTCTGCTACAAAAGATGATTCTAACACCCCTGCCCTATGCCCTCCTGTCGCAACCGCATAGGCTTTTGCTTGAGCCCAACCTTTGTTTTCAGGGTCATTTTCAGGGTGTACTGCAATTAGGGTAGGCACTCCAAAACCACGTTTATACTCCTCTCTAACCTCTGTCCCTGGACACTTGGGAGCAACCATAATTACAGTAATATCTTCACGTATTTGCATTCCTTCTTCTACAATATTAAACCCGTGTGAATACGATAAAGTAGCCCCTTTTTTCATCAAAGGCATAATATTTTCTATCACATTAGTATGTTGTTTATCTGGTGTTAAATTTAGTACGACATCTGCATTGGGTACTAATTCTTCATACGTGCCAATAGCAAATTTATTTTCGGTTGCATTTTTATACGAAGCTCTTTTTTCTTTTATAGCTTGTGGACGTAAGGCAAACGAAATATCCAATCCTGAATCACGCATATTTAACCCTTGATTGAGTCCTTGAGCACCACAACCAATAATTACTATTTTTTTTCCTTTTAAAGCTGTTACTCCTTCTTCAAACTCTGAAGAATCCATAAATCTACACTTTCCTAATTGTTCCAGTTTTCCTGCTAATGACAGGGTGTTAAAATAATTTGTTCTCATTTTTACTTGTTTTTTTTAGCTTAGCTTATTTTTGACTTCTTTGCCTTTAGCCGTTAGCTATTCGTTTTTATCTATTTTATTTATTCTTTTCTCAAATGCTTTTCTTTCTGATTTTCCAAAAAATACTTTTCCACAATATTGATAGTTTCGTTTTTTTAGTATGTGTAACATTGGCTGGTTGTCAAAATTTGTATCTACTTTAATACTATAAATTTGTTTTTCTTTAGCAAGCATTTCTGACAGTTCAAAAATTTTTATTGCCATTCCTTTTCCCAAGTATTTTTTTGAAACCGCTATACGATGCAATACTAAAAAATCATTATTAGTCAACCATTTTCCTTTTATTTTTTCGTAAGCTGGTTCGTTGTTTATTTTAATTGATACATAAGCAATTACAATATTATTTTTTATTAAAACGTAAGCACTTTCATCTGCCATATCGTTTTTAATAGTTTCTATATTCGGGTATCCGTTTTGCCACTGTGTACTCCCATCTTCTTTTCTTCGTTGAATAGCTTCTCTTATGATTTCCCAAATTACATCAAGTTGTTGTGTTGTTGCTTTTTCTAATTTCATTATTTATGAAAGTTTATAATGTTCAAAAGTCTTTTTTTTATCAACTTTTGACTTTCCTATTAAAAAAATCACCCCAACATTCCCGATACTTTCATTGGTTTTCTACTGATGGCTATTCTCCCCGAACGTACAAATTGCAACAATCCATATGGGTATAAATCTTTATATAGCTGTTCTGTTTCGTATCGGCTGCCTGTTTTTTCTATCACAAAAAAATCTCTTTCTACAATGACAATATTAGCATAATTTTTTTTGATTATATTTTGAATTTCTTTTTCTTCAAACAAGGATTCAGACTTCATTTTATACAATGCCGATTCTTGATAAATTGTTGCTTCATCAGTATGAGCAAAAGCTTTTATTACTTCTATCTGTTTTTCTAACTGCTTTACAACCTTTTCTATTTGTCTTTTGGTTGATTTTACGACAATCACAAAACGATTTACATCATCTATTTCCGATTGGGAAGTAGTTAAACTTTCAATATTAATATGTCTTTTTAAAAATATTGATGATACTCGATTTAACAATCCTACATTGTTTTCGGTATAAATTGATACGGTATATAGTCTATTTTTTTCCATAATTAACTTAATCTTACATCTGAAACCGATGCTCCTGTTGGCACCATTGGGAATACATTATCTTCTTTTTCTACACAAACCTCTAAAAAATATGATTCTTTACTATCTATCATTCTTTTTACAGCCTTTATCAGTTCCTCACGTTTTGTTACTTTTTCGGCTGTTATATCAAAACCTTTAGCAATTGTTACAAAATCGGGATTTATCATTTCGGTCGAGGCATAACGTTTATCAAAAAATAATTGTTGCCATTGACGAACCATTCCGAGAAACTCATTGTTTAAAACCACGATTTTAACCGCTGTTTTTGTTTGAAAAATAGTACCCAATTCTTGTATGGTCATTTGATAGCTTCCATCACCTATAATTGCAATTACTTCCCTATTAGGTGCTCCCATTTTTGCTCCGATAGCAGCTGGTAAAGCAAAGCCCATAGTTCCTAATCCGCCGGAAGTAATATTGCTTTTAGTTTTGTTAAATTCCGCATAGCGACACGTAATCATTTGATGTTGACCTACGTCTGAAACAATAATTGCTTCACCTTTTGTTTCTTCATTAATATATTTTATAACCTCACCCATTGTTAATCCTTCCTTTTCGGGATATAAATCGCCCTTGATAACCTTTTCAAATTCAATAGCTTTTAAATCCTTAAATTCGTTTAACCACGATTCGTGAGAGTTTGAATTTACTAAGGGTAAAATTTTAGCCAAACTTTCTTTTGCATCACCTAATACAGCAACATCTGTCATTACATTTTTATCTACTTCTGCTGGGTCTATCTCAAAGTGAATAATCTTTGCTTGTTTTGCATATCGGCTTAAATCACCTGTAACACGGTCATCAAATCGCATTCCTATGGCAATTAACACATCACATTCATTGGTAAGTTTGTTAGGGGCATAATTTCCGTGCATACCTACCATTCCTACATTTAACGGATGTTTTGTAGCCAAGGCAGCAACACCGAGAATTGTCCACGCAGACGGAATACCTGTTTTTTCGATAAAGGCTTTAAATTCAGATTCTGCTTCGCCAATAATAACTCCTTGACCGAAAACAATCATTGGTTTTTTTGCTTGATTAATAAGTTTTGCAGCTTCTTCTAACTTGCTTAATTCAACTTTAGGAGTAGCTTTATAACTTCTGATATAATCACATTTTTTATAGTCAAAATCAAATGTGTCTAATTGTGCATTTTTAGTTATATCGATTAAAACGGGTCCGGGTCTTCCACTTTTGGCGATATAAAATGCTTTTGCCATTACTTCAGGAATTTCAGATGCCTTGGTAATTTGATAATTCCATTTGGTTACTGGCATTGAAATACTTACAATATCAGTTTCTTGAAACGCATCTGTTCCTAACAAATGTTTTGCTACCTGCCCTGTAATACATACCATTGGAGTAGAATCTATTTGAGCATCAGCAATTCCTGTTACTAAGTTTGTTGCTCCGGGTCCCGAAGTGGCAATAGCAACCCCTACTTTCCCTGTTGCTCGTGCATATCCTTGAGCTGCGTGTGTTGCTCCTTGTTCGTGTCGAGTTAATACGTGATGAATTTCTTTTTGATATTTAAACAATTCATCATATACTGGCATAATAGCACCTCCTGGATACCCATACATTAAATCTACCCCTTCTTCAATTAAGCATTTCACTACGGCTTCCGCCCCTGAAATTACTTTTTTAGTAGTTGAAGATGTAGTTTTTACTTCTTTTACTTTTGTTTTCATATTCTCGTTTTTTAGCTGTTGCTCTTTTAATTGTTATAATGTTTTAATTATCAATATATTACAACAAAATTTAAAATGATATCAACCTTTTATTTCCTACTTCTTTATTTTATTCTACAACAATCAAAAATTAACTTTATACCATTGCCACTTAAATTTACTGGAATAAAAATTACTTTTTACCTTTTTCTTTTACAGTAAATTCAAATAACAAATGATATTATTCATCAGTTACACAACCTTTTGATGCTGATGATACTAATTTCGCATATTTATACAAAGCTCCTTTTGTTGCTTTTAATTTTGGAGCTTTCCAATTTTCTTTTCTTCTATTAGTTTCTTCTTCCGAAATATGGAGGTTAATGGTATTTTTTTCTGCATCTATGCTGATGGTATCACCATTTTCAACCAATGCAATTACCCCTCCATCTTGTGCTTCAGGAGCTATATGTCCCACTACAAATCCGTGTGTTCCTCCCGAGAAGCGTCCGTCAGTAATTAAAGCGACATCTTTACCCAATCCTGCTCCCATAATAGCCGCTGTTGGTTTAAGCATTTCTGGCATTCCGGGACCTCCTTTAGGACCTTCATAACGAATAACTACAACATCACCTTTAGCTACTTTTCCTGCTCCAATACCTGCATTTGCCTCAAATTCGCCATTAAACACTTTGGCTTTCCCCTTAAAGTACAACCCTTCTTTTCCTGTAATTTTTGCTACCGAACCTTCAGATGCTAAATTTCCGTACAAAATTCTGATATGTCCTGTTTCTTTTATAGGTGTTTCCTTAGGTTTTACCACTTCTTGATTTTCCATCAAACTTGGTACATCAGCTAAGTTTTCAGCTAATGTTTTCCCTGTTACCGTCAAACAATCGCCGTGTAACATTCCTTCTTTCAGCATATATTTTAGTACCGCAGGAATACCACCTATTTTATGTACATCTTCCATTAAATATTTTCCGCTGGGTTTTAAATCTGCCAAAAAAGGTGTCGTATCTGAAATTCGTTGAAAATCTGTTAATGTAAAATCGACATTTGCAGCCTTTGCGATTGCTAAAAAGTGTAATACCGCATTTGTTGAACCTCCCATTACCGTAACTAATCGGATAGCATTTTCTAAGGCTTTTTTGGTAACAATATCTGAGGGTTTTATATCATTTTCTAACAAATAACGCAATGCTTTCCCTGCCTCAACACATTCACTTTCTTTATCATTCCCTACCGCTGGGTTAGAAGAATTATAAGGTAAGCTCATTCCTAATGCCTCAATAGCCGAAGCCATTGTATTAGCTGTGTACATACCACCACAGGCACCTGCTCCCGGACAGGCTTTTTGAATTACATTGTTATACTCTTTTTCATCAATAGTTCCTGCTACTTTTTCGCCCCACGCCTCAAACGCTGAAACAACGTCTAATTTTTTTCCGTTATGACATCCTGAGGCTATTGTTCCTCCATACACTAACACTGACGGACGATTTAAACGTAACATAGCCATTAAGGCTCCTGGCATATTTTTATCACAACCCACTACCGTTACCAATCCGTCATAATTCATTGCCTGTACTACGGTTTCTACCGAATCGGCAATAATATCACGTGAGGGTAATGAAAAACGCATTCCTTGTGTTCCCATTGATATTCCGTCACTTACCCCAATTGTATTAAAAATCAATCCCACTAAATCTACCTGCTCTGTACCTTTTTTAACCTCTAAGGCCAAATCGTTTAGGTGCATATTACACGGATTTCCCTCGTAACCCGTACTCGCAATACCTATAAGTGGTTTTTGCAAGTCTTTATCCGTTAAACCAATAGCGTGTAGCATTGCCTGTGCTGCTGGTTGTGTAGAATCTTGGGTTACATTTTTACTGAATTTATTTAATTCCATTTATTGTGTTTTGTTATGCTTTTTTTTATCAAAGCTATTTTTAATAATATCTTTTGTTTTTTTTTAATTAATACAAATATGAAGTCTAACCTTGTTTTAAAATTCGTTATATTC
>FUHQ01000038.1_pt1 | contig 11377 bp, 12 predicted proteins | sample 1003131 | NCBI WGS metagenome assembly FUHQ01 (sample SAMEA4075884, study PRJEB14783) | cnidarian metagenome | reverse complement strand
ATTATATATTCTATCTACTATCCGTGCCGTCATTAGTGGCGGAACGCTCATACCTAAAACATACTGCACTTTACTTGCTTTATCAGTTCCAAAGTCATAGTCCAAAGGAAACGACTGTGCTTGTATCATTTCGGTTGTGTTCATTTTTCTTGGCTCGTCAAAAAGGGTAAGTTTTGAACCCTCGCTTGACGAGATTGTACTAACAGCTCTGTCGTTATATACAAATGAAGCATTAAAATTACTACACCTATTTTCTATGCGTTCTAAAACATCTGAATACTTACGGTCGCCATTTCTTCGATTATCCCAAACGTATTGGTCGTGTTCCGTCCAATTAAGCAAAATGCCCTTGTCTGTTTTTATTTCTGAAAATGGTATTTCGCTTTCATTGAACGTCATATTTAAAGCTGGATAATAGGCAAACAACACGTTATTTTGTTTTGGTAACTTTTCTGCTAAATCTTTACGAATGGCAATAAAAAACACACGCTCCCTGCGTTGCGGAACGCCCATTTTTGACGCATCTAAAACAAAGTGTTTTACTTGATACCCCGCACTATCATAAGCCTTTAAAATGCTACGGGTATATTCTTTTGCGTTACCAAATAAAATACCTTTTACATTTTCAGCAATGACGACTTTGGGCCGTAATTTCTTTGCTAAGTCAATAAAATCAAAGAATAAGGTATCAAGTACTTGCTTGGCCTGGCCCTCCTTAAATTTCTTTGCTTTGCCCCAGCCAGCCTCACGGTTACCACTCATTGAAAACGAACTACACGGTGGCGAACCGTCTAATATATCAAGCTCGTACAGTTCTTGTGGGTATTCGTCCCATTTAACAAAATCTTGTATTGCCTCAATAAATTGATATTTTGGCTTGTGATTTTTTATGTATAAATCTGCCATTCGTGGGTCTATTTCATTAAATCCTATAACGTCAAAACCTGCTAATTTATAACCCATTGTAGAGCCACCCCCACAAGCAAAGCAACTAAACACCTTACCTTTATCCTTTGTGAATTTTGTGTCTTTTATTTTCCATTTATAATTGTATTTCATAGTTTGTTTTATATCTTTGCGTTACCACACAATTAAAACAATAAAAGCACGAAGTAACAGAAGACTTTTGTCCTCCGTAGCTTCGTGCTCGTGTTTAATTGTGTGGTAACTTTTAAAACGGAGGGCATTTTTATCTAAATTCACAACACCGCCCTCCCATAGTGTTTAAATGGTTTTTAAATCAATTTTAAAATAGATTATGCCACGCTGTGCCGTCATAACATTTTAGCTTATTGTCGGAACTATCAAAATAAATAGTTCCTTTTGTTGGAGACGTTGGGGCTGTTGTTGGGTTAAATTTAATTGTTTTAAGTTCATTAAAATTAGACTTATAAACTATCGTATCAACATTTTGTGTTGGAGCAGGAAATATTACTCTTTTATGCAATATCTGACTTGGTGTTGCTGGAGAATTTAATACTGGTAGTTCTAAACTTACAGTATTTTTTAAATTTTCTGTCCCATTAGCTACTATGATTTTATTACGGTCGTATGTTGTACCTGCAAGATTAGAATAATGAATATTAAAACCGTCTACTGAAACAGAAGATATAATCTCACTACCACTACTATTTTTATAGCCATATTGTTTAATGATGTTAGGAGTTATAACAACTCCCTGCTCAGCAGTGTTATTGGGTGCATGCGGATGATGTGTTGTATTTTTTAGTGTTATTGAGCTAGGCTTTATTACAGTCAATAAATCGTCTTCTTCTAACCTATTATTATCACTATCTAAATTTAAATTTTCTATACCACTACAATCCCCGTAACAGCCATCATGATATAAAACTAATTTATCGTTTCGAAGAATAGAAAAGTTATCATAAGCATTGCTTTCTAACTCTATATTTTTTTTTGCTCTATTACCTTTTGTTAGTACCTGTTGCAGGTTTGGTGTGTTACCACCCCCCGAGCCTTGTATGTCCGACAACAATGCTATTGTGCCACTTTTTGAAGGTAAGTTTAAATTTATTTGCGTGTCTGCTGTTGGGAATACAGGGAACAATTTAACTTCTCCACCTGCTCCTCCTGGGGCAGAATTTTTAAACCAATAAAACTGATTATTAGCAATATTAATCCCCGAATTTTGGTTAGGTTCATCGTGTTGAATACGAAAAGAAGGAGAGCCCTCAAACCCCTTAATATCCATATAAATATGACTTGATTTGTTCTCAAAATTCAACCTCCTATAGCTTAAGTTTGCGACCATCCCTAAATTTGGGTCTGGTAATGCAGTTTCTTTTTCTTGAAGAAAAATTAGTTTATTAACCGCCGTATTCCCCTTATCCAGCACCTGCTGTAAATTCCCAGCACCACCACCCCCCGAGCCTTGTATGTCCGACAACAATGCTATTGTGCCACTTTTTGCAGGTAAGTTTAAATTATAGGAACCATCGGAGTTATCAAACGTAGGTTTTAGATATGTAGCACTCTTTTGAGTGGAACTGTGTCTAAACCATTGTATATGATCTGGAGTATAGTGTACTACAACATCAGCATCATCATTTATTGATCTACCTTGATACCCAAATTCAGGGTCGTTAACACGCATCCACATCGTATTATGTGAACTACCATTATTAGTTTTTGTGTCGCTTGATATATGTATTAATGTTGGGTTAATTTCAGTTGTACTGCCTTTTATTTCATAATCTATAGGCACTCCCCTACCTTTTGTTGATAAAAAAATCGGTACGCCTTCTGCATAAAATCCCTTATCCAGCACCTGCTGTAAATTCCCAGCACCGCCACTGTCTGCACTTTCTATTAAATTACCTTTGGCGTCCGTTCCCAAAACACCAACATTGGGTAATGATTTAATTTGCAACTTATCCGTTGCTATTTTTCTTTGTCCTTGTATTTGTGCTGTTACTCCCAACAACACGAATAATAATACTAAAATTGTTTTTTTCATTTTTTATTGATTTTTATTTTATTGTAATCTTACAATTCCTTTATAAATAATGGTATCTACCAATCCGCTTTTGTTTGAAGTTAGCCAAACACTTCTGTTAGGTAATAAACCCACTTGTATTACGCTCCTATTCGTTGTAGTAAATTCGCCTAAATCATCTGTTTTTGTTGCCGAGCTTCCTATTTTTATAGTCTGTTCGCCCCACGGTTGCAAAGCAAATAACATACAACCTATTGGCAAACGATATTCAAACGGAACATTTGCCTTTAGTGATAACAACTTATCATTTCGTAAACCCTGCGAACTTCTTGAGTGTTCTATCAACTCATTTACCTTAGTGGTTAAATTTGTAACCGTTTCCTTGTCCGCTTTTCCGTCAAGCTCTGTAACAAGCTGTGTTACCGTTTCGCTTTCTGCTTTTTCGTTAAGCAGTTCCGCTAGATTGCTTATTTGACTGACTGGCAATTTTTCGTCTTTAAACCAAATCGACTGAAATAAATACCAAAACTGCTCTTGTGTCGGCTTCATAAAATTATGAAACCACCCCCGTACTGTATTTCTCTTTGCACTCATTTTGTTTGTTTGTTTTTAGCTGTTAATTCTTCTTTTTTCATTCTTCATTTTAAACTAAAAAAATAACACCGTCATAGGCTACGTTGTAAAATTCTAAGGTTTTATCGTCTTTCATTTTTGTGCTGTTATAAATTAAATTCATCGCTCCTACGGGAATATTAGTATCATCTGAAATTCGTTTTTTAATCTCCAAAACGGTGTCCGTTTTTTCGCAAAAAAGCGGTTCTTGTGTACCCGTAAGCGTTTTAAAAACAATTCTAAACAAGCCAATGAACTGAATATATTCCACAACCCTATAGGGCTGCATATTTTTGTGGGCTTTTCCCTCAGCCCCAAAATCTTCAAGACTTATTTTTTTTGTTTGTGCTGCGTAAGATTCCCAACTACCAGGCGAAGTTCCAGAGTTACCTGCATCGTCTGGATAACCGTTTCCCCGCAAACCTCCGTAAATGTTTGACGGTAAATTAGGCAGTTCCGATATGTTTAATATATGCTCACGTTCTCCGCCCTTTCTACCAACAGTATCTAAGTGATAATTTACCCTGTCAGTATTATCACTATCATAATAGTTATAGTCTTTATCCACACCAACAGGAACACGCCCCGCTAACTCTAAATACGGAATAAACCCTGCGGGTATTTCGTTTGCGGGCCTGCCCCAAATAAGTATCATTCCTTTTACAAATTTTGGTGCATTTTCTAAGGCGTTTAGCCGTTCCATTATTATCAATAGTGTGTCCACACGCTTTAATTTGCTAAACGCAAAAGCATCGGGCCCTGTTCCGAACTCTACAAATCGTTTAATAACGACCACTTTTTTATTGCCATCTTCAAACGCCGCTTTTTCTGGTAACTCTCTAAATCGGCATTTTGAAATCTTTTTACCCCCTTTAAATGGCAATATTTCGCCATTGATAAACACAACGCCGTCCGAAATGTTGCTCCCTGTTTCTTTACAACCCGAAATTATTGTGTAGTTTCCTGCTAAATTTCCTAACGGATTAAAAAGATTGTATGCCTTTTGTAAAGCGTTTAAAATATTGGTTGTTAAAGGAAACCCTCCTGTTTGATTAAAAAAAATTCTATCCATTTTTATTTTTTAATTTTTATTTACAAAACCTGTATTTTATATCGTTTACTTGCCAGCCTATAATAGTCCACCAATGCTTCAATGGGATAATGCCTGTATTCGCCAATGGCTATTTCTGTTTTATAGCTGTTCCAAACGTCCAAGGGCAACAAGACTAAAAAATCAACCCCCGTATCGGCATAATCTGAATCTTGTCTTAAATACATTGTTCCGAGATATTTCGGTTTCTTTTCCGCCTCGGTGTATATATATTGCGGTTTATACCTATTTCCGTCAGTTATTTTAATTCTTCTTTTTTTTTTGTCAAACTTGTCATTTAAAGCCTTTCGTAAATAGCACACTTGCCCATTATGGCTTAATCGGTAAATATCTTTTTTGCGTTTTTGTACAAAATCATAATGCAACTTGGCAATGGGCGATACCAACACTTTAACCCAAGCTATCATACGGCTTTGACGTAATGCTGTTGGTAATAGCAATATTGCCCATTTACTAAAATTGATGTCAAAAATTTTATACATATTTTATAGTACTTTTTGTTGCATTATCATCTGTTAGGTTTACGGCAAAATAACCAGATACGGGTATCTTGCTAATATCTATCGGTTGCCAGTCTCCATAGTCTTTTTTCTTTGCGTCTATCCACGAGGTTTCGGCTAAGTCAATGCTTAAATCATTCACGCCTTTTACTGCTAAAATCCGCTCTTCTAACTTCTGAATAGACAGCTCACCATTAAAAGGCAAGGCTTTCATAAATTGTTTTATAGCATCATTTACAGGATATTTTGCATCGCCGTTCATTCCTTTACTGTCCAGGACCAACGCATCACGCACAATGCGTATTTTTAGTTTTAACAAGTCAGGCAGATAATTAATAATCGTGATATTTACCCCTGCGTCTTTTATTTCGGATATATAGGCACTAAACGCTACCTTCTGTTCATCATCAACGGGCATTAAAACGTCGCCTTTTTCGGTGGCTATTTTTATGATTAAGCGACTTTCTTCGGTAGCCTCTGTAACTGCGGAATATTTTATAATTTTTGATGCCGCTATTTGTGTCGCCGTTTTGCCTGTATTATCGTATTTATCACTGTCCGTTAGCAAATCAAACTTATCTTGAAACGCCAACGCCTTGTTTCTGTACCACCGTGCCGTATGTGGAATTAACTTTAACAATCTGTCTTCTACATCGTTTCTATGTTCGTCAAAAATTAGTTCTAAAGTGTGAATGCAAAACGCAACGATAAAAATCCAAAGTCGCCAAATGGATACTTTGCTTGACGAGTTTAAATCCGCCAACGCCGTTTCGTTTGCTTTCGCCTCAAACATTATTTTTTGTATGTCTTTTAGTTCTCTTGCCATTTTTTTTAATTGTTAATTATTAATTGTTAATGGTTAGTTGTTAATTGTTAATGGTTAGTTGTTAATTATTAATTCTTCTGTCTTCACTCTTCCGCCTTCCGTCTTCATCAGCTAACAACAAAATCCACATTGACTGCCCAGCAAGAAATACCGCCACCGCAACCGTCAATAATTATTTGTTGATGCTCGGTTATGCCTGTTGCTGGTTTTATGTTGTTCGCCTTGTAATACTTTTTTATATCGTTGTCGTTGGTTAGCTCGTTGGGTATCTCCAACAATGTACCTGCATTAACTTCGTTACTCGGAACTAATCCGTTTTGTTGTGCTATCCAAAGAGCGTTTATTGGATTTCCTGTAACCTGCACGGCAGCATCTAATAGCGACTGATTATGTAGTAGTATTATTGTTTCCGTTTTTTTCATTTTCATTTTCAAAAAATCCGTTTAAATTCTTTTTTGTAAAATTAAAAGCACCGCCTGCCTCTTTCCAGCCTAAGGCTTCTGCATTTTCCATTAAACTTTTGTACAGCTGGTAAATTATTCCAGCCAAAAACCCCCAATACAATATGCCGAATGGCTTAATTTCAATACCAAAAATAGGCGGTAGTTGTAGTCCGTTGCTAAAGCTATGTAGCATCCAAATAATAGTGATGTACGTGCCTATTTTAAAAAACATTCTGCCCATTTTTCTGCTTTCAACTGCTTTTCCTTTTCTTTTTGATGCTTTTATTCCTGTGATAAATTCAAGAATATTCAGCCCTACGAACGCCGAAAAAACGGCAATTGGCAGTCCCAGAAAATCTTCCGAAAAAGAGGCTATCGCCCCAACAACTGACGACCATATAAACGCTTTTTTTGTCAGCATAAAGCCAAAAGCACTTTTTACGTAATCGTGCGTGTCAGCAAATCCAAAGCCTTGTAGATAATAGTTTAGTGGTTTCATAATCTTATTTTTGATGTTATTTTTGATAGCAAAACATACCCTGCTATCATTCCTATTATTAAAATTCCTATTAATGTTATTACTGCATAAATTAAATATTGCGGATTAAAAGAATTATTACTTTTATTTTGGGTTTTTTTATCATTGGCAATAGTTTCCTTTATTGTTTCAAACTCCTGTTTAATCGCCGCCGAAATACAGTCAAATTGTTGGTTGCCGTTGTTGTCATAAATAACCCTTGCTATTGTTTTAGTTTTGTAATTAATTCTTTCAATTACAGTGTCCCTATAACGAATATTGGGGATTATGATACTGATACTATCGCCTTTGCGAATTGTTGTTTTTCGCTCCGTTAAAACGGTTTTTTTCGTGTTGTCCGTTGTTAGTAATTTTTTAGACGAACTACAGCCAATAAACAGCAAGACTAATAAACTGATGATGTATTTTAAATTCATTTTAAATCTTTTTTAAATTCTACGATATTCAAGTAATCTATATTTTGGATAAGGCTTTATGCACACTTTATTGCTTTGATTTCCGCCCAATACGTAGATGTAATTTTTTGTTTCACGAATAAAAAACCCCACGTGTCCTTTCCAGCTCTGGCGACTTTCCCTCCAAAAAATCACGATGTCGCCAATTTTTGGTTTTTTTACTTGCATTCCAACTTTTAGCCAACTACGAGCCGTTAATTTTCCGCTATACGGCAACCCTGCCTCCTTGCAACACCAGTTTACAAATGCAGAACACCAAGCCGTTTCATCTTTCAGCTTCGAGCCTTTATAACCAAGAGCGTCAAAATATTTTAAAACCTCGGGGTTATCCCTTTTCCCTACAATCTCCCTAATATTATATTGTGATAGTGCCTTTTTTAAATGTTCCATAATTTTTTATTTTTTTAGCTTTTGGCTTTTAATTCTTTAAAAACTGATTAAACCGCTTTTCAAGGGCTATAAAATCAGCAATGTTTATTAAATTAATGGTCGGGCCGTTGTTGGTTGTAAACTTCATTGCCTTAATTGCTTTTATTAAATCCGCCATTAATTTTTTTAAGGTTTCGTTTTCTTTTTTTAGGAGAAAACCGTTTTTGTCAAAGTTTAATTCGCATTTATCTATTGTTATTTTTAAATTTTCAATCTCAGAATAGGCGACTATATGAAAGCGGTTAATATCCTCCTCAATAGGTGCTATTAAAATGCTACTGCCTACTTTTGGAAACAAATAAAAGCCCTGTTTATCTTCGTTGATAATTGACAACAAACGCACTTCATATTCTAACTCGTCATCAATTACAACACACGTTCCGTTATCCTTGTTTACGCTCTTAACTTCTACCGGAACAGTAGCAATATCACGCCTTTTTAAATTCTTAAATCCGTTTTGTAATTCCGTTTCTAAACTCATAATTTACTTCCTATTTCTATTTTTCTTCTCGCCCCACTTATTCCAAAATTTACCTCTACCTTTTTTATAAAATAATGCTCGTCAATTTTTTTTAAATCCTTGTCTATTATCCTTGCCCTCATTCCTCGAGTAGCAAACGGCACTAAAAAACTTGTGATACTTCCGTCAAATCCGTCATATTTTAATTTTTCAATTTCTGCCTTTGCCATTTCAACGAGTTTTTTATCATCTGAAACAACGCTTGTGTGATAGGTTCTAAGCTCTCCATCTGCATCGCCCACCTCAATCGTATGTTTTTTATTTTTCTTATCAATGTAGGTGTAACGGATTTTTAACTTCCTATCTTCCTTTGTTTTATACTCTAAATCATTACTAATAATGTTGTAATTCAAATCATAAATTGCCGTTTCGTGCAAATTGGTTAATTGTTGCAAACCTGCGTATAACTCGTTTTTATCATTTATAAATATGCTTAAAGCAAATTCGTCTTTTAACTTTTTTAGTACCTGTGTTCCGTTGGCGTTTTTGATAATCCACTTATCTAATTTTATATTCGGAATATCTTTTGACAGCCTTACTTTTGTATCTTTTACAACTTCCTGTAAAACCTCTTTTAAGGTTGTTTTTTGCCACGCTTTTGTAATGTTCTTTTTACGTAATACATACATCAAATCTTCACACTCAATTTCAACAGGAACCGTAGGCTTTACTCTTTTTATAAACCCCTCAAACTCAACGCCCTTATAAACGCCCTCATAACCCAATGTTACTTTTACCTTATCGCTTGTTTTTATAGCTTTTTCGGTAAATAATTCCTGCCCTGCGTCTTTAATTTTAAAATGACTTGGCAAGGAAATTATACACGTATCAGCCAATTCATTCACGCTTTTTACAATCTTTACGTTATGAATTTGCGAAAACTTAAACTTTCCAATTTGTATTTCTGCCTCTAAAACAAACATTAACCTGTAATTTTTTGTCGGTTCATTCTTTTTTCATCTAACACGGCGTAAAAATCAATATCCGAAATAGCCTTAATTTCATATTTTTGTATGCCCTCTTTACCTGCCATATCACTAAATACAATAGACTTCAAAACAATGTTTCTAATGCCGAACAAATCAAATAACTTGTTTCCAACTACCTCTAAACTTTCGTTTTTTTCAAACAACCGATTAAGTCGTTGTACTTGTTCCGTTGGATATTTTTCTTTATCTTTTAAATCAATACACAGCCCTTTAATTGTTATTTGCCAATCTTCTGTATTGATATATTCCTTTACTTTTCCCTTGCGATATTTACCAAGTGTTGCCGTTTCTATTATCGTTTTTGACAATGAAAAATGTATTAAAGGCTCGTTTGGAAATTGGGTTTTTTGTCCTTTTTTATCGACAACTCTCAACGTCATAAAATATTGACTTCCGTTACTTCGTGCCTCACTAATATTACTTAAACTTGGCATAACAAATGCTGTTTTGTTGTTTTCCCACCAAGTAGGAAATACGGGACCCACGTAGTCCAAAAAGGCTTTTGCTGTTAATTCTTTAATATCAAATTTTGCCATAATTATGATGTTTGCATTTGATTAACACTATTTACGGCTCTTAATAATTCCTCCTGTATGCGTCTGCCTAAGTCATCAATACCCTCTTTTACAGATGATACATAAACCTTTGTGTCCGTTCCCAGATTACCAATGCTTACGTTTATATGCGTTGTTCGTTTGCCCCCTGTAATGATATTTTCTGAACGTCCTTTTGCTTTATTTCCTAATCCCTTTTTTCCTTTTTTCGTTTTGTCATCATTTAGTAAATCTTTAAAAATACTTGATGTTTCAATTATTGGTTTTGATTTCTTTTTATGGTCTATTCCTTTATTTTGGGTTGCTATTTTTGGGGCGTACATTTTTGCCCCTTTTTCGTATCCCTTTCCGTACGATTTAAAGGCATTTATACCGTCTTGCATTGCTTGTTTTTTAGAATTTACGCCCAGTAGGTTTTCACCTGCCTTTTTACCAAGCTCCCACGCCTTTTTCCAATCGCCTTTAAAAAATGCGACTAACGCCTGTCCTATTCCTGTAATTCCGCTTAACAGTTCCTTAAAGCGATTGATTACATAATTTTTAATCATTGTTCCCAATCCTTTAAGAACTTCCCAAACACCCATAACGCCACCTCGAAACCTGTCAAATTTTTTCCATGCTAATATTAATGCCGCTATTAATAAACCAATAGCAATTACAACCGCAGAAACGGGGTTCAAACTCATTACAAAATTGAATAATGCAGTTGCCACAGTAACAACCCCCATAATTCCGTTTAAAACGCCAAGAACTACCGAGTAAGCAATCGCAGATGCATTAGCAATTGCGTAATTAACAGCTAATGCGGCAATAATTGGACTTAAAACCATAAAGGCTGTTTTCAGCGTTTCTATACTTGGTAAAACATCAACAACCCACTTTCCGAAAGGGATTATTTTTTCAACAAAGGTTATTCCTATATCAATAATAGGTTTTACCCATTCGGCTAATTTTAATCCTATTTTACTTACTACAAGTTTAAATTTTCCCATAAAGGTACTCCATTTACCGCCTGCTGAATCTGCCATTTTTTCTGCCATTCCGTGATAACGACCACCTTCAGAAGTAGCCAAACGAAAAGCCTCCTCAATCATTCCTGCGGATATTTTACCGCCCTCCATTTGTTTTTTTAGCGTAGCCATTGAAATTCCCGTATTATCAGAAATCGTTTGTAAAGGGTTAAAACCTTGATTAATTAATTGTAATAAATCTTGCCCCATTAATTTTCCTGTGGCTTGAATTTGAGAATAAACCAATGATAAACCGCTTAACTTTTGCTCGTTACCCATTGCTACATCGCCAAGCATTTTCATATTGCCCATTACTTTTTCTTCAGCAATTCCAAAACCGAGCATTGTTTCGGCACCTTTTTGAATAGAACCATTAGTATATGGCGTAAAATTGGCGTATGAATTGAGTTCGCCTAACAATTTATTAGCCTTTT
>FUHQ01000037.1_pt1 | contig 11489 bp, 9 predicted proteins | sample 1003131 | NCBI WGS metagenome assembly FUHQ01 (sample SAMEA4075884, study PRJEB14783) | cnidarian metagenome | reverse complement strand
CTTCTATTAACACTTATTAAAGATGATATTAAAGCTAAAAATAATAATATGGCAGCTACAATTAAATAAATAGTTTGTAATTCTTTGATCAACAACTTTGGTATAGTTCAATTATATTTGTAGTTAGATTGATTAAATTGTGTAGCACTAAAAGCAGAAACATTAGAATCATATTGATAATTATTGTTTTGGTAATATTGAATAGCATTTTTTACATCAGATATATTATTTGATAAATAAGAATAGTAGTTTTGGATTTCTTTTGATGGAGATATATTTTTATTTTTAGATGTTAAAAATATATTAGTATATTGTTGCGCTAATTTATTATCATCATTAAATGTGCTTAGAACATTATTTGCCATAAAAATATTAGCTGATGTGGTAATTTTAGGTATTGGATCATTATAAGAAGAACTAGGCATAAAAGAATAAGGGTCTGTAGCATAAGCTGTTACTATAAAAGTACTACTATAAAAACTATGACTAGAACCTAAAGTTCAATGATTTTTTCTAGCAAATTGTGGTGAAATAGCAATTTCATTTGATTTGGTAGGCATATAACCATTAATTATTTTTAAATGATTTTTATAATAATTTAATTTACTATTATTGTTTTTATATAAACTTATAATTCTAAATGAATCTCTATTATTAACACTTTTAGTAGTTAAAAATAATTCGTTTCTTAACTGCAAATTAAAACCAGAAGCATTTGCAGCCATTAATTGATGTAATAAATAATAACCCTCCATTGTATTAGTATAATTAAATTAAATTTAAAATCAGTTAAATCATTAGGTAAAACTAATGAATGATATTTTTGATAAGCACTATATCTTTTATTATTTTGATTATAAATAGGTGGTGATATCATTCCTCTAAAACCATGAAAATATATATCATTCAATGATGTTAAAGTAGTATTATCAATTGGTTTAACAATACCATTTAAATCATAATTATAAGTACCTATCATATTTGATACATCGGCATCTGTTTGAACACCTAAATTTTCACCTGTTAATCAAGTAAATATAACACTTGCATAATCTTTGCAAAAAATATTAATATCAGATGTTGAATTATTTAATTTAAACATTTTACCAGCTGTTGCTAATTTTACAAAAGTACTATTTGCATTAATTTTTATTTTTTCTTTCATTACTTTTTTATTCACAGAAGAATATCCCATTACTAAACCTTGTTGTTTTTCTTTGGTTATGTAATAATTTGTTAGGGGAAATGCAACAACATCTTTTTGTAGTAACTGTTGGCATACTTTGTAATCATCGACATTGTTTTTTAGTTTTCCAATGATGTGTAATCCATCAAAATGATGTTCAAAATTAAAAACATTTTGTGTTTCTTTGATGAATAAATTTTTTCTATCGACACTTACATCAATAACATTTCTAATGTGTTTATTGATATGATCTTTTATTATAAAATCATTTAGTGTTTCTTGAATGTGAACCGATACAAATCTGCTAGATTGTTCGTAAATTGCTTTTATGGGGTTAATAAGGTATTTAGGCACTATCATATATCCAATTCGTAAAGAAGGGTGTAATAACTTATTAAATGTACCTATATATAAAACTCTCTTTTCATTGTCTATGCTAAATATGGAAGGGGAGGGGTTGTTCCAGTTGCTAAACTCATTATCGTAGTCATCTTCAATAATTAAGCTATTGTTTTTTGTTGCCCACTCAATAATTTCTTGTCTTCTTTCTTTGGTCATTTTTATCCCCAAAGGATATTGATTTGAAGGTGTGGTATAGACAAATTTTGCTTTACTATTTTTTAGCGTGTCAATTTGAATACCGTTTTTATCAATTCCGCAGGGAGTTATTTTTGCTTTAAGACTTTTAAAAAGGTGAAATGCTCGGGGAAATGTAGGGTTTTCCATAATTATTTTATCACCTTTGTCAATTAAAGTACTTCCTATTAAGTACAAAGAGTGTAAAGAACCAGAAGTAATGATTATCTGATTATAATCGCATTTTATATTTCGATAAACTTTAAGGTAATTCATAATGTTTATTCGTAAACTTTCCAATCCTTCTGAAGGGGCATATGACAAATTAGAGGGAGTAGTTTTTCGCCAATAAAGATTAGATAATTGTTTCCATTTATCAACAGGAAAAATATCCAAAGGCGGTAACCCAGGTCTAAAAGCAATATTATTTTTTGAATAGGTATCAGTGTTTATATGTTGATATTTTTCAAATAATTTGGCTCGTTTTGAAATTTTTGGATACTTATTTGAACTAATAAATTCTTTAGTTACGTTAGTGTCTGTATTATTATAACTTACATAGTATCCTGCTCCTTTTTTAGCACAGATAAAGCGTTCAAAAGACAGGAGGTCAAATGCTTTAATAATGGTGCTTCTCGCTATGTTTAAGTCTTTTGATAGAATTCTGGTAGGAGGCAATTTACTATCGTAAGGAATATAGTTATTTACAATTAAATCTTTAATACAATTGTATAGTTTTTTGTAAATAGGTAAATCTTTTCGTTGCCATTCTTCGGTCTCTATTAGTATGTTTTTTATATTGAAATGCAAATTGGTATGCTATATAGTTAAAAATTGGTATGTGCAATTTACACTAAAAATTCCATATTTTTGACCGTTTCTATTAATATTTTAATATTTTTTTATGAAATTGTACAAACTAATATATTTCTTTTTTTATGCTTTTATAATTTTTTATGGGTGTTCCTCTGTAAAAAAGGTAGCATTTAAAACTCCAGTTGATACCAAAACAAAAAAAATTAATCATCAAACAAGGCAAGTTTTTTCTGTTGATGATTTAAAAGTATATGCTTCTAATAAATTTGATGCTGCTCATTTAGACGGCTTTGAAAAAGTGAATGATACTATTGTAAAAGCTATTATTAAGCCTGAAAATACCCCTATTAACAACAGTGCATATTACGCTTTTAAAATTTGGTCAAAAGAACCAAAAACAATATATGTGCAGTTTGATTACCCTAAAGAATTTAAACATCGGTATGCTCCCAAATTAAAAAGAGCCAATACAAAATGGGAAAAAATAGACAGTACTTCTTTGATAAAAAAAGACAGTGTTAATTTTGCAAAAATTAATATAAATAATGATACTTTAACGGTTGCGGCTCAAGAAATTGTAACATCAAAAGATACCGAAAGATGGTATAAGAAATTAATTGCAGGTAAAAAACAAGTGCATCTAAAAAGTGTTGGAGTTTCTACATTGGGCAGAAACTTACCAGTATTAGATATTTACAAAGGAAGTCCGCAAGATAAACCTATTGTTGTGTTATTAACACGTCAGCACCCACCAGAAGTTACAGGTTTTTTTGCTTTTCAAGAGTTTTTAAAAACGATATTAGAAGAAAATAATTTAACAGAAACATTTTTTGATAAATACCACGTTTTGGCATTTCCGATACTAAACCCTGACGGCGTTGATCTTGGGCATTGGAGGCATAATGCAGGAGGTGTTGATACCAACAGAGATTGGTCTAAATATCGCCAACCAGAAATAAAAAGTGTTGTAAAATTTATTGTAGAACAAAGTAAAAAACACAATGGAAAAATAGTTTTAGGTTTGGATTTTCATTCTACCTACCACGATGTGTTTTATACTAATAAAATTAGAGAAACAACTGCTTTACCTACTTTTATAAGTGAATGGTTTACTGCATTAGAAGCTAATATCCCTAATTATAAAGTAAATGAAAAGCCCGGAAATAGTACAAAACCAGTATCAAAAGGGTGGTTTTTATACGGTCAAAATGCCGTAGGTATTACCTATGAAATAGGAGATGCTACGCCAAGGGATAAAATAAAGATAGTAGGCAAAGTTACTGCCGAAGAAATGATGAAGATTTTAATCAAAACAAAAATTAATTATTAATCAAAATTAGCAAGTATGACAAAAAAGATTTTTATAAGTATTTGTGCCTTATTGCTTACATCGAGTATAGCATTAGCACAAAAAACAGTAACAGGTACTGTTAGCGATTCGGCAGGCCCATTACCTGGAGCCTCTATCGTAGAAAAAGGTACAACAAATGGTGTAGAAACCGATTTTGATGGAAAATTTAGTATAAAAGTACCTAACAATGCTGTATTGGTGGTGTCTTTTATTGGATTTAAAAACAAAGAGATTTCTGTAAAAGGAAAAACAAACCTTACTATTCTTTTAGAAGAAGATGCTGAAACTTTACAGGAAGTAGTGGTTAATGCGTTGGGTTTTAAGGTAAGAACAGATAAATTGGGGAGTGCGGTTTCGAGTGTAAAAGCACAAGACTTAGTGAGTTCAGGAGAAACTTCGGTAACTAATGCGATGCAAGGAAAAATGGCTGGTGTAAATATTACACGTAGTACAGGAGACCCTGGAGCAGGTTCTAATATTCGTATTCGTGGAGCCAATACTATTTATGGTAGTTCGCAACCTTTAATAATTGTAGATGGTATTCCTATCAGTAACAGTAGTGATTCAGGAGGTGGGAGTTCTTCAACAGGAAATGGTACTTCACAACAATCTCGTTTAAATGATATCAACCCTAATGATATAGAAAGTTTACAGGTGTTAAAAGGGGCTTCAGCAGCAGCGTTATGGGGTTCTAGAGCTTCAAATGGGGTAATTATGATTACTACCAAGTCTGGTAAAAAAGGATTTAAAGTATCATTTAAAACATCTGTAGCTTTTGATGAGGTAAATAGGATAGCACCACAACAATCTAATTACGGACAAGGACTTAGCGGTATTTATAAATACGGATATTTACACGGTTGGGGAGATGAAATATCTACTAGAACTGGAGGTGTGGATAATTTTAAAACTACGGGAGATTATTTTATAGGAGATCAAACAGGAAAAATATACTATCCAATAGCAAGTGGCTCAAAAACAAACCCTCACGGAGGTAAAAATTCAAAAGAAACTTATTTAGATAAAAATTTTGATAGTGTATTTGGTACTGGTTTAATGTTAGAACAAGCATTAAGCATTAGTGGAGGAGATGATAAAAGCACTATATTTTTTAGTTTAGGAAATACAGATCATCAAGGTGTTATTAGAAATAATAATTATAAAAGGCACACTCTAAATATTAATGCAAGTAGAAAGTTTAGTGACCTTATTCATTTAAAAATACAAGGAAAATATTCACGTGTAAGTGCTAATAGAATTCAGCAAAACTCAAATACAGCAGGTTTATTATTAGGTTATTACAGAAATATTTCAGATTTTGATATTTCAGACTATACAGGTACTTATGTAAATTCTTCAGGTACACAATTTAGAGGAAGACACCGTACCTATAGAAATCCTATTGGAGCAAAAGAAAATCCAGGATATAATAACCCTTTATGGACAACTAACAGTCAAAAAGCACCGAACATTGTAAACAGACATATTTATAGTGCGGAATTGGATATTTTTCCAGCAGAAGGACTTAATTTAAAATTAAGAGGAGGAATTGATACATACAATGATAGTAGAAAATACTTTTATCCAAAGGGGACTGCCAAGACAGGTTTAATACCTCGTTTAGAAGGAAACTTAACATTAGAAAATTTAGGAGAAACAGAGTTGAACTTTGATGCAATAGCTAAATACGATACTGCTTTTACCGATGATATAACTTCTATATTTATTTTAGGTTGGAACGTTAATGATAAAAAATACAATAGAGAAACCGTTATAGGAAGTGATTTTTTTGTAAACGAAGAAATTTACAGTTTGGTTAATTCAAAAAATATTCAATCAAATAATGATACACGTCATATTAGATCAAATAGAGGTTATGCTACTGCAAATTTCGGCTTGTATAATCAAGTATATATTGATTTATCAGGTACAGTAGAGGCTGCTTCAACTATTAGTAAGCCTTTCTTTTATCCATCAGCAAGTGTAGCTTGGCAATTTACTGACGCTAATTTTTTCCCAAAAGACAGTTTTCTTAATTTTGGAAAAGTACGACTTAGTTGGGGTAAAGTAGGTGTACAGCCAGAACCTTACAGAGCAACAACAAATTACAAAGGAAATTTTTCTTATGGAACAGGAATTTTTGGAAACTTATCAACTGTTAATAACGGGGGTGGATTTAGATTAAATACCCAATTAGGAAACGCAGATTTGACACCTGAAATAAAAACAGAAGTAGAAGCAGGTTTAGAACTTCGATTATTTAATAATTTATTAAATACAAGTTTTACTTACTATGCAAATAATATTGAGGATATTTTATTAACTGTAGATGTAGCACCAAGTAGAGGTTATAGAAGACTTTATAAAAACGGAGCCTCAATGAAAAATAGAGGTTTTGAATTTGAATTTAGTGCTAATTTATTAAGAAATGTTGATAATTGGACTTTTTCTCCTTATGGAAATTTTGCTACTAACCAAAATGAGGTAACCAGTTTAAATGGAGCAGGAGTCCAAAAATTGACGAAATTTAAAACAGGAGATTCTGTTGCAGCTGTTGGGTATCAAATGGGGGCTATTTTTGGTGGAAAACTTCCAAGAGATACGAATGGAAATATTATTTTAGATGCTAATGGATTTCCAAAAGGAACTCCAATATATGACATAATTGGAGACCCTAACCCAGACTGGACTGCAGGTTTAGGATTTAAAGCAGGATATAAAAATGTTTCTTTAAATGTTTTATTTGAACATTCTCAAGGAGGTGATTTTTATGATATGACAAGACAAGTTAATTCTCAAAGAGGATTTAGTGAGGAGTCAGGAAACAAAGTTACCATACCTACCAATGGTATTAAGGATGTAAAAGGAAACACATACACTCAAGGACAGGTTGTAAGGGGTAATTTACACGATTTTGGCGGTGGACAAGTTCTTTTAGAACAAAATTGGTATAGAGGAAACGGGGCAGGAAATAGAGGCTTTAGTGAATTGTGGTTACAAGATGCTACTTGGACTCGTTTGAGAGAAATGACGTTAACTTATAAATTTAGTCACGAAGTATTAGAAACTTTAAAGTTATCTAATTTAAGTTTTGGAATTACAGGTAGAAACTTGTTTTTGTGGACAGACGTTATAGGAAATGACCCTGATAAAAACTTTGCAGGAGTAGGTAATTCTAGAGGATTAGATTATTATACAAATCCATCTACTAGGTCTTATATGTTTAACTTAAATGTATCATTCTAAAAAAAAAGAAAAATGAAATTATTAAAAATAAGTTTTTTAGCAATTATTCTTTTCAACTTTGTTGGTTGTCAAGATTTGGTAGAGGGAATAAATGAAGACCCAAACACCATTAGTAAAGTAGATGGAAAATCATTATTTGTAGGAATACAATTAGCTGATATAACTGCTCAATCAGGGTATTTGAACTGGGCAGGAAGTGTATGGACAGGTAACTTTAAAGGAAGTGGAAGATTTGCTCCTGTTCAACAGTACCAATATGGTAACACTAATTCAGATACTCCATGGTCAAATATCTATGTAGGTGTTGTAAAACAAGCACGTCAGTTGAGAAGTGGAATACCTGTTAGTAATCAATCCTTTTTTTATGGAGCATCTAAAGTTTTAGAGGCACATGCCATAGGGACGGCTGTAAATGTTTTTGGAGCAGTTCCTTTTAAAGAAGCAGGTAATAACGCCATTCCAATGCCAAAATATGATTCACAAAAAGTTGTCTATGATGAATTACATAAATTATTGGATAGTGCTATTGCAGATTTAAAAGCATCAGGAACTAAATCAGGGATAGTAGAGGATATCTTTTTTAAAGGAGATGCTACAAAGTGGATTAAAACAGCATATACATTAAAAGCACGTTTATATTTAGATGTTAGAGAGTATGCGAAAGCTATTGTTGTGGCTGAAAAAGGAATTTCTACATCAGCAGAAACAATGAAATACACACCTCCTGCAGCCATTTTAACAGGAGATACCAATTTGCTAAACCAGTTTTTCACAGGAAGTTATCCCGATGCTTTGACTGTTAAAGATTCTTATTTAATAAAATTAATAGGGACTGGTGCTGAAAGTAGAAATAATACAAAAACAGTAGAAGTGGATAGGACTAACTACTATTATAATGGAGATAAAATAAATTTAAATGGTATTGCTAAAGTTGATGAGCCAATGAATCAAATTTCGTTACAAGAAAATTTATTGACTTGGGCAGAAGCAGCAGTACGTACAGGAGATTTTAATACTGCTCTATCTAAATTAAATGAACATAGAGCCAATCTAAAAAGTGGTACTTATTTCCCTGTAACAGCAGGTGCTAAGTATGAGGCTTATGTTGAAGATGATTTTGTAAGCGGAGGAATAGAAAATACCGCCGGTTTAACAAAAGAAAACGCTTTGTTAAAGGAAATTTTAGAAGAACGTTATGTAACGTTCTTTACAGAAATATTAGGATTTAACGATATGCGTAGAGTAGAAAAAGACACACCTGAAAATGTACAGGTAGCTATTCCTTATAATGTAGGAACAAAGCACCCACAACGTTTTTTATATCCGTTTACCGAAGAAAATACAAATGGAGCAAATGTTCCTAAAGTAACGAGTATTTTTGAAAAAACTGAAATTAATAAATAATGGTTATTTTCAACCAAAATCTATAATACCACTTTAAGTAAATTGACTATTAAAATGGTATAAAATAAGAGAGAGGTTGTTTACCATAAACAACCTCTCTTTTCAAAATAATAATATTATAATGATAAAAAAAGTAGTTATATTACTTGTTATTGTATTTTTAAATACAATAACAGCACAGGAAAAGGTAAATTTAGTAACTTCAGCAACCCCAGAGGCAACAAAATCGGGGGCTATGATTTTTAATCAAGGAGGAAATGCTGCTGATGCAGCCGTAGCGGTTGCCTTTACCTTAGGAGTTACAGAACCTGCTATGTCTGGTATAGGAGGAAGAACAATGCTTATCTTATCTGTTCCGAATAAAAAACCAGTAGCTATTGGAGGTATTTCACTAACTCCTTCAGTAATGGATACAGGTATAACTAAAGCAAATTTAACTTACTACAAACAAGCTTCTATTCCTTCACAAGTAAAAATACTACATTATATTTGGAAAAAATATGGTAGCGGTAAATTAAAATGGTCTGAGCTGTTACACCCCGCTATTCAATATGCTGAAAAAGGCTTTAAAGTAGGGATACACAGACATCACGTTTTTAAACGTTTAGAAAAAAAATTTAAAAACAGCCCTTATCACAATAGACAATTATTAATTAATGATGAAATCCCTGCTATAGGTGATATCGTTAAACAACCTGCTTTAGCGAATACCTTAAAGCGATTAGCTACACACGGAGCAGAGGATTTTTATAAAGGCAAAATAGCCAAACAAATTGCAAAGGATTTTCAAAAAAACGGAGGCTGGATTACCTATAATGATTTAGCAAACTTTCCAGAACCTACGGAATTGAAACCTTTACATATAAAATATAGAAACACATATGATGTGTATTCATTTGTTCCTCCCGGCGGTGGTTGGCAGGTACTTCAAGTATTAAATTTATTAGAGCAGTCAAGTGCAGATAGTATTGGAAAAAATAATCAACATCGATTAGAAACATTGATTAAAACTCTTAATATAAGTCATAATGACCGATTAGATAATGCTATTTCTGATTATAAAAATTACGAAAAAGAAATTGAAAATAAATTATCTAAAAAATATGCAAAAAAACTTTTAAAAACAGCAACAACGACCCATAAAAACAAACTATTAAAAGAAAATAAAAATGGTGGTGAAACCACACATTTTTCTGTAATGGATAAAAATGGTATGGCTTTAAGTGTTACTTCAAGTGTAGGAGCATATTTTGGCTCATTAACTTCAACTAAAAATCTGGGTTTCTTTTATAATAGTTATTTAAAATCATTAATGGGATTTGGATTAGGAAAATCATTAGAAAAAAATACACCAATACCTTCTTCTATGAGTCCAAGTTTGGTAAAAAAAGATGGTAAAAATGTATTAATTATAGGTACTCCCGGAAGTAAAAGAATTGTATCAACCATAGCACAACTCATACAGTTATGGGCAGACGGAGATAAAAGTATTAAGGAAATAATAAAATTACCCAGAGTACACGCTATTAAGCAAAAAGCCTATATTGAAAGTCAAGAAATGAGTGCAAAGGATATACAGCGTATCAGAAGCATGGGATATAAAATAACGTTTCCTGATTACGATTTAACTAATTTGGGGCGTAATGCATATTTTGGAGGTGTACACGCAATTGAATATAAAAATGGAAAATGGGAAGCAGCAGCAGACCCAAGGCGAGATGGCACTATGTGGAAAAGTAAATAAAAAATATGAATTTAAAATATCAAACAGTAATATTATTTCTATCAATTACCTTATTTTTTTCTTGTTCGCAAGAAAAAAAAGAAGTTATTTTTGATACTTCCTTTTTGGGTGCAAGGTTAGATAGTATAAAAAAAATAGATAACAACACATATCAAGCCTATACATTCCCTGCCTTTGAGCCAGTAAATAAAAGTCCGTGGTTTGCCTTTGGAGTTTCATCTCCAAAAGAACAAAAAATAACATTGCATCTTAAATACGGAAAATACAAACACCGATATATCCCTAAAGTTAGTACGGATAAAAAAAATTGGCATACTATCTCTAAAAATCAAATAAAAGTAGATACTGTTAGTGGGGTAGCAACTTTACAAATCAAAGTTTCTCCCCAAAAAAAATACATTGCAGCCCAGGAGGTTTTTAGTTCTAAAGATACGTATAGTTGGTTAAATACAACGATTAAAAAACATCCTTTTTTACAAAAAGAAATAGCAGGAAAAACAGTTTTGAATAAAAACAATTATGTAGTTGTTTCAGAATCAAAAACAAAAAAAGCCATTGTTTTAATAGCAAGACAACATCCACCAGAAGTTCCGGGAGGTACATTGAGTTTTACAGCTTTTTTTGAGGAATTAATAGGAGAAACCGAATTAGCAAAACAGTTTAGAAAAGCATATACTATTTACACATTTCCATTATTAAATCCTGACGGAGCCGATATGGGAAATTGGCGACATAATGCCAACGGTAAAGACTTAAATAGAGATTGGGAAGATTTTACCCAACCCGAAACACAAACGGTAAAAAACTATATAACATCAAAAATAAATGAGGGAAAAAAAGTAAAGTTCGGTATTGATTTTCACACGTCTTATAGTGGTCCTTACTTATTGGTTTTAGATTCTATTAACGAACAAAAAACAAAAAAAATCATTCCAAAATGGATACAAAATATAGAAACTAATTCCGATTTTAAAGTAGAAGCAAGACGAAGAAGTCAAAAACTACCTTATTGTTATAATTGGTTTTTTAACACGTTAAATTCCGAAGCGGTAACATATGAAGAAGGCGATGAAATAGACCGAAAAATCATAAATCAACGAGCAAAAACATACGCTAATCAATTAATGAAAACCTTATTGACCAATACCACAAATAATGAAAAATAA
>FUHQ01000036.1_pt1 | contig 11501 bp, 13 predicted proteins | sample 1003131 | NCBI WGS metagenome assembly FUHQ01 (sample SAMEA4075884, study PRJEB14783) | cnidarian metagenome | reverse complement strand
TAAATTTTGGTGTATCACTGACCTTGAAGATAAGCAATTATTTTGAATTTAGCACTTTATCCGCTATTGCGTTTATACATTGTTGTGGTTTGTATTTTTTATGTTAATTCTAAATTTCCTCGAATTCAATGCCTGTTAATTTTTTATTTTCTATTTCATTTTTTAACTTTTGAGAAAGTGCCGTCAATTCGAGTGAATTTCACGATTAAAATAAGTAATATTTCGGCTTTGCTCAAAAGAACTTTATCTAAAAGAGTTCTCGATACGATTTTTCGTCCCTCAAAACCACTCGAACTGACACTCTTAAAAATAAAAAATGTACAACAGGTTATTATCTATTTACAAACTACTCTACTACTGTAAGCAATTCGTCCATTGGTTTACGTACCTTTTTAAGATTTGCCAACCAATCGTTATCGGCATCTTTATAACCTAAAGGTAAAATTAAAGTACTTCGTAATCCTTTTTCACGTAGGTTTAAAATTTTATCTAATTCGTTAGGGTCAAAACCTTCCATTGGTGTATTATCAACACCTTCATAAGCCGCTTGTGTAATGGCTGCCATAAACGCAATATAAGTTTGTTTTGAGGCGTGTTCAAAATTTTCTTCGGCATCTTTTTGTGGATATATAGATAATAAACGCTGACGGTAATTTTCCCAACCTTCGTTTTTAAATCCACGAATTTCATTGGTTAAATCAAACATATGATTAATGCGGTCAACGGTGTAATTATCCCACGCTGCAAATACCAATAAATGCGAACAGTCGGTTACTTGTGGTTGATTCCACGCTATTTTTCTGATTTCTGCTTTTACTTCAGGATTGGTAACTACAAACATTTCAAATGGTTGCAATCCGCTTGAGGTTGGTGCTAATCTTGCCGCTTCTAAAATACGGTCTATTTTTTCTTGTGGCACTACTTTTCCGTTCATCGCTTTAGCAGCGTAACGTTCTTTTAATTTGTCTAAAAAATCGGTGTTTTTCATTTTTTTAATTGTTTTTATTTTTTGCTGTTGGCTTTTAGCCTTTAGCATTAGGCTTTATTACTTTACATTTATTTTTACTTCGATATTTCCACGTGTAGCGTTAGAATAAGGACATACTTGATGTGCTGTTTCTGCTAACTTTTTTGCTACTTCTTTTTCTACTCCGTTTACGGTTACTTCTAATTCAACCGCTAAACCAAAACCTTGATTTTCTAACTGACCAATACTTACATTTGCCGTTACCGTTGTACTTTCAGGACGAACTTTAGCCTGACGTGCTACTAAATTTAAAGCACTATCAAAACAAGCGGCGTATCCTGCTGCAAATAATTGCTCTGGATTGGTAAAGGCTCCTCCTTTCCCTCCCATTTCTTTAGGAATTTCTACTCTAAAATCTAATACGCCATCAGACGATTTTACGTTTCCTTCTCTCCCTCCATCAGCAGTTGCTGAAGCAGTATATAAAACTTTGTTTATTTTCATTTTTTAATATTTTAGCTTTTTGTTATTTACTTCTGTCTTCCAACTTCCATCTTCCAACTTCCATCTTCCAACTTCCATCTTCCAACTTCCATCTTCTACCCAAATAATTTTTTGAGAATTTTTAATTTTAAAGGTGAATATGGTGCGTATTTTATAGGTGCTTCCATCCAAAAAGGTTTGTGTAAAATACTTTTGTAATGTGTAAAATTATCAAATCCTGATTTTCCGTGATAACTTCCTATTCCGCTAAAACCAACCCCTCCAAATGGTAAATTGTGATTGGATAAATGCATCATACTATCATTAACGGCACCTCCTCCAAATGATATTTCGTGTAAAATTTTATTGATATTTTTACTGCTTTTAGAATACACATAGCACGCCAATGGTTTTGTACCTTCTTTTACTTTTTTGATGACAGCATCTATATCGGTAAACGAAATTACAGGTAAAATGGGTCCAAAAATTTCATCTTTCATAATTTTATCATCAAAACTTACATTTTGGATAACCGTTGGCGAAATAATTCGTTCTTCTTTATTGGTGTAACCGCCTAAAAACAAACTATCATCACTCGGAATTAAAGTAGCCAAACGTTCAAAATTTTTGTCATTGATAATTTGCACGTAATTTTCGGAAACTTCTTTTTTATTCGGATAATTTTTGTCAATTTCAGCCTTTACAGCTTCTAAAAATTCTTGTTCAATTTTCTTTTCTACCAATATATAATCTGGTGCAACGCAGGTTTGTCCGCCATTAAAATACTTTGCCCATACCAAGCGTTTTGCGGTCATTTTTATATCGCAATCGGCAAAAACAAAAGTGGGACTTTTCCCTCCTAACTCTAACGTAACCGGAATTAAATTTTTAGCTGCCGCTTGATATACTATTTTTCCTACCGGAATACTTCCTGTAAAAAAGATTTTATCAAAAGTACAATTCAATAATTCAGTAGTTTCTGGAATACCGCCTTCTACCACGTGAAAAAAGTTTGCTGGAAAATTTTCATTGATGATTTTTGCTAAAACTCCTGATGTTTTTGATGGCAATTCACTCGGTTTTAACACCACTGTATTTCCAGCAGCAATGGCTGTAATTGCAGGCAATAACGATAGTTGAATAGGATAATTCCAAGCCCCAATAACCAACGTAGTTCCTAACGGCTCGGGTACTATATAACTTTTGGCAGGAAAATTAGCGAGTCCGGTATCCACTTTTTTACGTTTGCTCCATTTTCGTACTTTTTTTATGGCTAAATTGATTTCATCATAAAATAATGAAAATTCTGACAAATAGGTATCGAATTCTGACTTTTTAAAATCGGAATAAATGGCATTATAAAGCAATCCTTCGTTTTCTCGAACTACTTTTTTAATCTTTTTTAATTGCTCAATTCTAAAAGATACCTCTTTTGTTTGATTGGTATTAAAAAAGTCTTTTTGTTGTTGTACTATGTTTTTTATTTCCATTTTTTTGGCTGTTTTTTTAGCTGTTGGCTATTAGTTTTCGTCTTCTGTCTTCCGTCTTCCATCTTCTATCTTCAAAAAACCTATCAAATTACACTAAATCCAATAATTTTTTAGTATCGATAACCTTTGCAAATTCATTATGTAAACTCGCTAAAGCTGTTTGATGAATGGTTTCTGCATCAAATACTTGTCCGTTAATCCCTATTCTATCAAACGTTGCTGTTGCATCAGAAATAAGTAAGACATTAAACCCGAAATTACCCGCCATTCTAGTTGAGGTAGATACGCAATGATTGGTTGTTAGCCCAACAATAACAAGGTCTTTAATTCCGTTGTTTTTAAGTTGTTCTTTTAAATTTGTTCCTATAAACGCACTATTTACATCTTTTTCAATTACAGGTTCTCCGTTAATTGGTTTTACCTCATCTTTTATTTCAAAACCCGGATGCGATTTGTGTAACCTAGAAATAGGATTTTGTGAGCTATGAACAATATGAAAAATAGGAAGATGTAATGCTCTCCATTTTTTTAAAATCATTGCTGCTTTTTGCTCTGCATCTTTATTATTTCTATTCCCTCCCCAATAAGCTTCATCGTCAAATCCTTTTTGAATATCAATTAATAATAAGGCTGTATTTTTTTCTTTTAAATTCATTGTTTCTTTTTAAATATTCCCAAAAATAAGGTGTTTTATTTTTAGCTGTTGGCTGTTAGTCTTTAGCTGTTGGCTTTTAGCCATTAGTTTCCAACTTCCGTCTTCTATCTTCTTCCTTCCGTCTTCAAATCATTCACTTTATAAATCCACCATCCTAATACAATAAGAATAATTTGAACAGCAAAACGAATATAAGCCGCTTTACTTGTTGATATTAACGGATTTTCAGCGTGATTTTCTCGTACCAAATCCCAAATATGCAACGGTAAAAATGCAATCATTAGCAAGGCAAAACCTAATCCGCCCCACTTACGATATTTTGGAATTAATAACGCAATTCCTACAGCTACCTCTGTAATAACAGCAAAAATATGTGCTACTATTTCAGGAATAAAACTCGGAATCATTGCCGAATACATTTCGGGTTTTGCAATATGATTATACGCTCCTAATAACAAAAATACTCCCAATAAATAGGATAAAATTGTTGTGATGATTTTTTGTGTTTTCATTTTTCTATTTTTTTAGTTTTTAGCTGTTGGCTGTTAGCCTTTAGTTGTTAGCTTTTAGTTTAGTTATTAAACTGTTTATCATTTTCTCTTCTATGGAAATCATTTCAAGAATAAAATTTAATTTATCCGAAGAAATCATTTTTAATTCTTGTAAAATTATAATTTGTGTTTCTAATTCAAATAAAGAACCTATTACTATTTCTAAATAGCGTTTGTACTCTACATCACTATTTCTACTACAACCTTCGGCTATATTTGAGGAACAGAGATTACTGCTCTCGTAATTTGACTTCGTAAACCATAGTTTTCTTCTTTTGGTAATTCACTTGCTATTTTATAAACTTCTTTTACAAGTTCAATTCCTTTTTGCCAAATTTTTAATTTCCTAAAATTTCTCATTATCTTTATTTTAATCACTTACTAAAGACCAAAGGCTAAAAGCTAACAGCTAACAGCCAAAAGCCATTTTAATAACTCATCTTCACGATTTCAGCTACTTTTTCTGGAGTTAAAGTTCCGTGTTCGCCAATGCCTTTCCAACCTCTTTCTTCAAATCGTTTTTGAATTTCTTCGGCAGTACCTTTATAGTTTTCAGTGTATTCCGAAAGTTTTGTTTTTACCTCTAACGAATGGTAAAATGCTTCGGTTTTTTCAATGGCTTTTGTGGCTTTTTCTTCGGTTGTTCCTTCAGTAATTCCCCAAACACGCTCGGCATATTGTGCTAATTTTTCTTTTTTCGCTTCAAAATTATAGCGGTAATGTGGCATTCCTATAATTGCTAAAGTACGTGCGTGGTCTATTCCGTATAAAGCGGTTAATTCGTGTCCAATTCCGTGAATTGCCCAATCGGTTGGCACACCTTGCGAAATTAATCCATTTAACGCCATTGTACAACTCCACATAAAATTAGCGGCTGCTTTATAATCTTCTTGATTTTCAATTACGTTTACCGCACCATTAATTAATGTTGCCAAAATACTTTCAGCAAAACGGTCTTGTAAATCGGCACCAATCGGATAGGTCATATACTGCTCTATGGTGTGATTAAACGCATCTACAATTCCGTTTACCAACTGTCGTTTCGGAATGGAAACAATGACCGTTGGGTCTAAAATTGAAAACTGCGGAAATAATAACGGACTCGATAAAGCCAATTTTTCTTTTCGTTCTCTGCGTGAAAGCACAAAACCTGAATTCATTTCAGAACCTGTTGCTGGTAAGGTTAACACAGTACCAAAAGGCATTGCATTGGTTGGTTGTGTGCGATTTACCAACATATCCCAAGCGTCTGCTCCCTCGTATTTTACGGCTGCTGAAATAAATTTTGCCGCATCAATTACCGAACCACCTCCAACAGCTAAAATATAACCGATATTTTGTGTTTTAATGGTTTCAACTGCTTCCATTGCTATTTTATATTCAGGATTTGCAGGTACACCGCCAAATTCTACCACTTCATAACCTTGTAAAGCGTTGGTTACTTGTTCGTAAATTCCGTTTTTCTTAATGCTTCCGCCACCGTACAATAAAAGTACTTTGGTGTTCTGCGGAATTTCGTTTTTTAGGGTTGCTATTTGCCCTTTTCCGAAGATAATTTTTGTCGGATTTTTATAAGTGAAATTATTCATTGTATTATTTTTTTAATAAGGTTTCTACGGCTAATTTTCCGAAGTTATTTGCTGCTTGCGGACTTGCTCCTGTTACCAAACCCCTGTCAATATGTACGGTTTTATCGGCCTTTTTATTGATGAATGTTACGCCTAAATTTTGTAATTTTTCGCCGTATTTCCAAGGCATATGCCCTGGCATATATCCAATCATTGGTGTTTGTTTATCTACCGCATCTGGAAAAGCTGCAATTGTATATCCGTTGTAAATAAAATCTTCTTTTTTACCTGTGGTGTCGGCAGCTAATAATGCGGCAGGACCATGGCAAATAGATAGCATTGGCATTTCTTTAGTGTGCGACCAATGTATTAATTTATTTAAGTTTTTATCCGTTGGAAGACATAGCATTGCTCCGTGTCCGCCTGGTGTAAAAACAGCGATATATGAATCGTCAGAAGTCATTTTATTCGGTACAAAATCTGTTAAACTTTTCGGATTTTCAAACTGATTTTTATACTCGTTGTAAATCGCTTTTACGTTTTCATCTTTTTTAGGCATTGCCCACATTTCAATCTTAACCGATTTTCCTGTTGGGGTAAAAACATCAATATCAAATCCCGCATTTTTTAAATGTAACATTGGCACCATCATTTCTACTGGATGATTTCCTGTTGAAAATTTCTTGCCGTTTGCCATTGTCATATTGCGTTCTTCGGTACAAACCATCAGTATTTTTTTACTGCCTTGATATTTGTTTTTATATTGAATATTTTCAAAATCTGTTGTGTCAGAAGTTGCCATTTTTAAGGCTAATGGCGAAGGTGCAAATGCTCCGTCTTTAGTTGGTGTTGGTGCAATACCGAATAATTTTTTAATGAAGCTCATAATTGATGTTTTATACTCGATACAAAAGTAATCTTAATTTTAATACTAAAAATTGATGTATGATAAGAAAGAGGGAAGACGGAAGATGAGAGAAGGAAGTTTATCTATTCTATCTTGTTTTTAACTCGCTCTTTTCGTATTCTACTTAAACTTTCAGGGGTAATTCCTAAATAAGAAGCAATTTGATAATTAGGTATATATGATAAAAAATCCGCATAGTTTTTTATAAATTTTTCATATTTTTCTAAGGCGGATAAAGAAAGTAAATTTAAAACTCTCTTTTGAAGTGAGGCTAAATGTCTTTCAAAATTCTTTCGTTGAAACCTTTCCAATTCCGAAAACTCATTAAAAAGTTGCTCCATTTTTAAGGCATCTATAATTAATACCTTTGATTTACTTACACTTTCAATCGTTAAAACCGATGATTCATTAGTATATAATGTTGTATAATCGCTAATCCACCAATTTTTTACAGCAAATTGCACTGTGTGTTCCTTGCCATTTTTATCTACAAAAAACGAACGCAAACAGCCTTCTGACACAAAAATATGTTCCTTTTTAAAAGAGTTGTTTTTTTGTATAATTGTTCCTTTTTCAAATTCTTTTTCAATAGCCAACTGCTTTAGATTGTTTGCTAAATCCTCCGAAACAGTTATTTTATCGCCAAAGTAATGTAGGAGTGTATTCATTTTAATTGGCTATTTCTTTTATTTTATCAGAAAGGATAATACCTCCTTTTATATCCATTTTTGGCAATTTACAAAGTGCCTCTGCAATGGTTTCCGCTTTTATCGTTCGGTATTTTTTTAGACTGCCTATCATTAACGGATTTAACAATTTAAAAATGGCATTTCCTACATCTTCGCCAAATCGTTTTTCGTTTCGGTTGGCACTAATTAAAGACGGACGTAAAACATACGTTTTTTCTATCTTTTGTGCTAAAACTTCATTTTCCATTTCGCCTTTGGTTTTATTGTAAAAAATAGAACTTTCGGTATTAGCTCCCATTGCTGAAATTACAGCAAAAAACGGAATGTTATTTTCCTTTGCCAATTTTGATGCTTTTGTTGGAATGCCAAAATCAATGGATTTATAAACTGTTTCATCTTTGGTTTTTGCTTTGGTTGTTCCGATGCAACAAAACACTTCATCACCTGTAAAATCTACTTTAAAATCTTCTAATTGAATAATATTTCCTAAAAATTCTTGTAGTTTTTTATGTTGAAATCCTACACTTCTTCTTGAAAATACTTTTACACACGAGTATGTATCATCTTTCAATAGTTTTTGTAGTAATAAACTCCCTATTGCTCCAGTTGCTCCGAGTATGATGGCTGTTTTTTTCATTTTACTTAATTACTTTTATCAGTACCAAAAGACTGTAAATAATTGCCAAAGGAATAGCTACAAATAACATTAATAATCCTGCTCCTAAAGCATCACCTTGAAGCATTCCTGCTAACATTGAAGCTAAAAGAATTGCAGGGTAACTATATACCCATAAGCTGTTCGGTTTTTTTAAAAACAGAACGATTGCTGGTAGTAAAAATAGAAAAGCCATTGCAAATTGTTCCCAAGGAATATCATTTCCTTTTACGTTCATATTAGAAAGCATAAACGGAAAAATATAAGTGGCGAATGTAATTATGACGATAATAATTGATGCTATTTGATAGTGTTTTTTCATAATAATATTACTTTTAGCGTTAAATATTAGTAATAAAACGTTACGGAGTAGTTTGTTTTACAACGTTTTATTGCTAATGTATTTGTTTTATTAAAAATTTTTAGTGTCTGCAAGAAAATCATCAAATTTTACAAAATAAAAATAGTATTCAAAAGGAATATTTTTAATTGTGTAGGACTTTTTTGCTGACACTATTGATAATTTTGTTTGGGTTAATTAAGAAATTACATTTTTAATAACCAATTACGAACTTCAACTTCTTTTTTAATAAGTTCTCTCAATTCTTCAATTTTCACACGTTTTTGTTCCATTGTATCTCGGTGTCGTATGGTTACGGTATCATCTTTTAAAGTGTCGTGGTCAACGGTAATACAAAAAGGTGTACCATTCGCATCTTGACGGCGGTATCTACGTCCTACGGCGTCTTTTTCGTCATAGGTTACGTTAAAATCCCATTTCAAATCATCGATTATTTTATGAGCTATTTCAGGCAATCCATCTTTTTTTACTAAAGGTAAGATAGCTGCTTTGGTAGGAGCTAAAACCGCTGGAAGTTTTAAAACAGTACGAGTTGTTCCGTTTTCTAATTTTTCCTCTTGTAATGAATTAGAAAAAACAGCTAAAAACATTCTGTCAAGACCTATCGATGTTTCTATCACATATGGTACATAATTTTTGTTTTCCTCGTGGTCAAAATACTGTAGTTTTTTTCCTGAATATTCTTCGTGAGCTTTTAAGTCAAAATCCGTGCGAGAGTGAATACCTTCCAATTCCTTAAATCCGAAAGGGAATTTAAACTCAATATCTGCAGCAGCATCGGCATAATGTGCTAATTTTTCGTGATTGTGAAAGCGATAATTGTCCTTACCCATTCCTAATGATAAATGCCATTTTAAACGCATTTCTTTCCATTTTTCATACCATTCTTTTTGAGTGCCGGGCTTAATAAAAAATTGCATTTCCATTTGTTCAAATTCACGCATTCTAAAAATAAATTGACGAGCAACTATTTCATTACGAAATGCTTTTCCTGTCTGTGCTATTCCAAAAGGAATTTTCATTCGTCCTGTTTTTTGAACGTTTAAAAAGTTTACAAAAATTCCTTGAGCTGTTTCAGGGCGTAAATATACTTGCATTGAATTTTCTGCGGAAGCTCCGAGTTGCGTACCAAACATTAAATTAAATTGCTTTACGTCTGTCCAATTTTTGCTTCCCGATACAGGGCAAGTTATTCCTAAGTTAATGATTAAGTTTTTAAATCCTTCTAAATCATTTTCTTCTTGAACTCTTGTTAATTCAATGGTAATTTCATCAATTTGTTTTTGTCGTCTTAAAACATTTGTATTTGTACTTCTAAATTCTTCTTCATTAAAAGTATCTCCGAAACGTTTTTTAGCTTTATCAACGTCTTTTTTAATTTTGATATTTATTTTTTCTCTAAAATCTTCTACCAAAACATCAGCACGGTATCTTTTTTTAGAGTCTTTATTATCAATTAGCGGATCGTTAAACGCATCAACGTGTCCCGATGCTTTCCAAGTAGTTGGGTGCATTAAAATAGAGGCATCAATACCTACAATATTTTCGTGCATTTGCACCATTGCTTTCCACCAATAATCTCTAATGTTTTTCTTTAATTCTACGCCGTTTTGAGCATAGTCGTACACAGCACTTAATCCGTCATAAATCTCTGAAGATTGGAACACATATCCGTATTCTTTAGCGTGTGATAATACTTTTTTAAATTGATCTTCTTGTTTTGCCATATTGCAAAAGTAAGATTTGAAAATCAATTTATTAAAAATTTTATCATTTTTTTAGTGTTCATACGAACTTTTTAGGGTTAAAATTGTTTTGTTAAAATAGTATAAAAACGAAAGGCTAAGAGTTTTTTTACTATTTTTAATTTTGTGATTTTTTTGCAGGTAATACTTGTAAATAACTTTCTTTCAGTGTATTAATGTTTGGTGTTTTCTTTTCTTGTAAAACTTTTCATTGGTTGTTCTTTAAAAACAAAAAATGGAACTATTTTTGTAATTGTAAGGAAAAATTAAGAATAATGAATAAAGTCGTATTTTTATGTATAACCGTATTATTTAGTACACTGATAACCGCACAGCGAAGGGATAGTATTCCTAATTTTTCTGATGATTATTTTTTGGTGAAAAATGGAGATACGTTGGTAATAAAATTAGACGAAATAACAGTATTTCCAAAACATAAATTTGAATCAAATGTAGATGCTAATTATTATTTTTGGTTTCGCCGAAAAGTATTTAAAGCCTACCCTTATGCTACTTTAGCTTCTAAAAGGCTGGATAGTTTACAATTGCGATTATCAAGAATAAAATCAAAAAGAAAGCGAAAAAAATATGTTAAAAGAGTTCAAAAATATGTGGAAAATGAACTTACCGACCAGTTAAAAAAAATGACACGAACCGAGGGGCGTATTCTTATAAAACTTATCCATCGTCAAACTGGAAAAACAGCCTTTGAAAACATTAAAGAACTTCGTAGTGGCTGGAAAGCTTTTTGGTATAATACAACAGCCAATATTTTTAGCTTGTCCCTAAAGTATCAGTACGACCCAACAAATGAAAACGAAGACTACCTTATTGAAGATATTTTGCAACGAGCTTTTATCCGTGACGAACTAAAGGAGCAAAAACCCAAACTACATTTTAAAGCAACAAAAATTATTGCCGATAGAAAAGGAGAAATAGATGTTGAAAAATATAAACAAATGTTTTCAAAAGGACGTAAAAAGAAAAAAAAATAGTTTGTTTTGTTAAATTTGTCAGTTTTTAAAGCGGTAAAAAAACTAAAATCGCCTATCCGAAAAACTAAAATTTACCTACTGTTGGATTTTCGTAGCTTATTGCCAATAAATAATTGAAATTATGACTAATAGATAAAAAATAACACCACCCAGTAGAGATTTAGAAATACTAAAACAAAACTTTCCAAACTGTTTTGATAAAAAAGGGAATTTCTATTTTAACAAATTCAAAAACCAACTTTCTACTAATGAAATTAATTTTTCTAAAGAAAGCTACGGAATGGATTGACTCGGTAAATCCTATAAGGCTTGTTGGAATGGAAATAACTCGACCACAGGAAGAGTTATTTTATTTCAATAATACACCGTAAGCAGAAGGCGTATTGTTTTTTTTTAGAGTTTTCAAACTTTATGTTTTTTTAGTTTAAAAATAAA
>FUHQ01000035.1_pt1 | contig 11760 bp, 11 predicted proteins | sample 1003131 | NCBI WGS metagenome assembly FUHQ01 (sample SAMEA4075884, study PRJEB14783) | cnidarian metagenome | reverse complement strand
GGATTTTATATAGTTAGTAATTATCGCTAAAAGAAATATTTTTAACTTTATAAGGTTTTCTTACGGATACTAATTATTTCATAAGGATTAATCGTCCATTGAAAAATCTTCCATAAATTTAGTGGTATAATTACCTGCTATATAATCAGGGTGATCCATTAATTTTCTATGGAATGGAATTGTTGTTTTTACGCCTTCAATTACAAATTCGTCCAATGCACGTTTCATCTTGTTAATAGCTTCCTCACGGGTTTGAGCTTTTACAATTAACTTAGCAATCATTGAATCATAATTAGGTGGAATCATATAACTGGCATATACGTGTGTATCCATTCGTATGCCGTGTCCTCCGGGTGCGTGAAAAGTAACGATTTTTCCGGGAGATGGTCTAAAGTCATTATATGGGTCTTCTGCGTTAATTCTACATTCAATAGCGTGTAGCTGTGGAATATAATTTTTACCCGATATAGGAGCACCTGCAGCTACTAAAATTTGTTCTCGTATTAGGTCATAATCTACTACTTCCTCGGTTATAGGATGTTCAACTTGAATACGAGTATTCATTTCCATAAAATAGAAATTACGATGTTTGTCCACTAAAAACTCAACAGTTCCTGCTCCTTCATATTTAATATATTCAGCTGCTTTTACAGCCGCTTCTCCCATTGCATTTCGTAGTTCGTCCGTCATAAAAGGCGATGGTGTTTCTTCTGTTAATTTTTGATGACGGCGTTGCACTGAACAATCTCTTTCTGATAAATGACAGGCTTTTCCATAAGAATCTCCAATTACTTGTATTTCTATATGTCGAGGCTCTTCAATCAGTTTTTCCATATACATATCGTCATTCCCAAATGCAGCTTTTGATTCCTGTCTTGCTGAATCCCACGCATCTTTTAAATCTTCTTCCTTCCAAACCGCACGCATTCCTTTTCCTCCTCCTCCTGCTGAGGCTTTTAACATTACAGGATACCCTGTTTCTTTAGCGGTTTTTAGACATTCTTTAAAACTTGAAATAACGCCATCACTACCAGGAACACACGGAACACCTGCTGCTTTCATTGTTGCCTTAGCATTTGCTTTGTCCCCCATACGGTCAATCATTTCAGGGGTTGCTCCGATAAATTTTATTTCGTGTTCTTCACAAAGTTTGGAGAATTTAGCATTTTCCGCTAAAAATCCATATCCTGGATGAATAGCATCTGCATTAGTAATTTCTGCTGCGGCAATAATATTTGCCATTTTTAAATACGATTCGCTACTTGGAGCAGGTCCAATACATACCGCCTCGTCAGCAAACCGAACGTGCAAACTATCGGCATCTGCTTTTGAATATACCGCTACGGTTTTTATACCCATTTCCCTACAAGTTCTTATTACTCGTAGTGCTATTTCACCTCTGTTGGCAATTAATATTTTCTTAAACATACTTTTTAAAAGTTTACATTAAAAATTCCAACGTTTGGCTATGATGGATCTACTAAAAATAGAGGTTGGTCAAATTCTACTGGAGTAGAATCATCTACTAAAACCTTAACAATTTTACCGCTAACTTCCGATTCAATTTCGTTAAATAATTTCATTGCCTCAATAATACAAACGGTATCTCCTTCACTTACTTGGCTTCCTACTTCAACAAAAGTAGGTTTGTCAGGTGATGGTTTACGATAAAAAGTACCTATAATAGGAGATTTTATGGTTATATAATTTGATTCTTTTTCTTCTGGTGCGGGAGTTGCAGGGACAGCTGATGTTTCAGCTGTTGGAGTGGTTAGGGGTGCTACGGGTGTTGCCATAGGCATCTGAGACATTGTTGGAGGTGCTTGAATAATGGTTGTTTCAGGAGTAGCACTTCCTGTTTTAATGGTAATTTTAATGTCATCTGTTTCTAATTTCACCTCACTTGCACCTGATTTTGCAACGAATTTAATAAGGGTTTGAATTTCTTTAATATCCATATTTTTCTGAGTTTAGTTGTTTTTTATTAAGAGTTGTACGCCCATTTTAGGTAGATAGCTCCCCAAGTGAACCCTCCACCAAAAGCGGCAAAAATAATATTATCTCCTTTTTTTAATTGTTTTTCGTAATCATTTAATAGAAGCGGTAAAGTTGCTGATGTGGTATTTCCATATTTATGGATATTCATCATTACCTTCTCGTCTTCTAATCCTATACGGTTAGCGGTAGCTTCAATAATTCGTTTATTTGCTTGGTGTGGTGCTAACCATTGTACATCATCTTTTGTAAGGTTGTTTCGTAGTAGCATTTTTTCAGCGACATCAGCCATATTTGATACGGCAAATTTAAAGACCGATTTTCCTTCTTGATGCACAAAATGTTGTTTGTTTTTTACAGTTTCTTCGGTTGTTGGTAATATTGACCCTCCTGCTTCTATTTTTAAAAATTCTCGTCCAACGCCATCACTTCGTAAGTATTCATCTTGAAATCCCATTCCTTCTGAATTGGGTTCAAATAAAACTGCTCCTGCTGCATCACCAAAAATGATACAAGTGGCTCTATCGGTATAATCAATAATAGAAGACATTTTATCAGAGCCAATTAATAATACTTTTTTATATCTACCACTTTCAATATAACTTGTAGCTGTTGATATTCCGTATAAAAAGCTAGAACAGGCAGCTTGTAAATCGTAAGCGAAAGCATTAACTGCTCCAATTTTTGAAGCGGTATAAACAGCTGTTGAGGCTACGGGCATATCAGGAGTAGCAGTAGCCACAATCACCATATCTATTTCCGTAGGGTCAATTCCTGATTTTTGTATTAAATCCTCTGCTGCTTTTATCGCCATAAAAGAAGCCCCTGCATTGGGTTCTTTTAAAATACGTCTTTCTTTTATTCCTGTTCTGGTTGTAATCCATTCATCGTTGGTGTCCACCATTGTAGCTAACTCTTCGTTAGTCAAAACATATTCGGGTAAATACTTTCCTGTTGCGGTAATGGCAGCGGTTATTTTTGTCATAGTTATTTGTTTGTAATAAAAACAGTTTTCAAAAATAGTAAAAAAACATTCATAAAGCGTCTAAAAATAATCAAAAAATACTATAAATCAAAAAAAATCTCTCATAACGAGAGATTTTTATGCTTTTACAAGAGTAATTTTATGCTTCTGCTTCTTCTTCTGGACTTGCATCTAAAACAACCTGTCCACGGTAATATAATTTACCTTCAAACCAGTGAGCTCTGTGGTATAAGTGAGATTCTCCAGTTGTTGGGTCGGTAGCTATTTGAGGTACAGAAGCCTTATAGTGAGTTCTTCTTTTATCTCTTCTTGTTTTTGATATTTTTCTCTTTGGATGTGCCATTTTATGTATTTTTCTCTGTTAATAAATCCTTTAATTTATCCCATCGTGGGTCTATTGTTTGCTTTTCAGCTTTTTTCTTTTTATTATATTCTAACTCTTTGAGTTTGTTTAAAGCATCATTTTCCATTGTGCCGTCCAACACTTTAGGGTGTATTCTTTTTGTTGGTATAGATAATACTATTAGTTCATAAATGTACTGAGCAACATTTATTTGATATTCCTCGTGAGGAATAATCAAAACTTCATCATCATCATCGTTGTACACTGCTCCAAACTTTACGATTAACGGAAAATGTCCTTCAATTTGTTCATCAAACGGTTCATTTGTTAAATCACAAGGTATATTTACTGTTCCTTTTGCAAAAAAAGACAACTCTAAAAGTGTGCTTTTTTTTATAAAATCAACAACAATATTAACATTTGCGTCATTAAATTCGTCATAGTGAAATGCTTCAAAGAACGTATTGTCAATATGATATTCAAATTGATGTTTTCCTTCTTTTAATCCTACAAAAGGAATGTTGAATTGCTTTAAGTTATTCATCTTCAAAACCAAATTGAGCGGGCAAAGATAATAAAATATTTTATTATTTTACAATTATTGTTAGCTAATTTCCGAAAAGGAACTTTGTAGTAAGTGTTTATACCATTTTAACGCTCAATTTACAAAAAAAATGTCCTTGCATTTTTATTTAATTGCTGTTTTAATTCTTTGACAGATATATTTCTAATAGTTGCTACTTGGTGATATATATCCTCTATTGAGATGTTGGGTGTATTATCGGTTTCTAAAAAGAATTTATCTTTAGGGAGTGATTTTACTAAGTCCGTATATATAGGTGTAATTTTTGTGGTAGGCATTAACGAAATATAAAAACCTTCGTTTATAAGTTGTGTGGCTAAGGTTTTATGACGAGAAAATCCGTGAATACACCAATTTTTTAACGATTTGTATTCTCTTTTTGCACTAATTAGCTTATCAAACGCACGAACACAATGGATAATTACTGGCTTTTTGATTTCTAAAGCAATGTTTAATAAATCTTTAAAAATAATAATTTGTTGTTCCATTGCTACTCCTTTAAGTTTATCCAACCCTATTTCTCCTAAAGCAAGACATTTTTTAGATGCTAAAACATTTTTTAGTAGTTCTTTTTCATCATTTTTTAAAACATCGGTTGTCCACCAAGGGTGCTTTCCTACGGTAAACAGGTCGTGTTCTACTTTTTCGCCAAGGTGTAGCGATACGATTTCTACTATATTTTTATTATCCGTTCTACGGAGGCTATGTGTGTGAAAATCAAGAAAGTTATCATTTACAAAAAGTGTTTCCATTACATAAAGATTAGTGTTTTTCTATAAAAATTATCCTAAACCAAGTGTGAATATTTATCTTTGCAAAATTAAAACAAAAAAAATGACTAAAAACGTTCGTGTGCGTTTTGCACCAAGTCCCACAGGCCCTTTACATATGGGTGGCGTTAGAACAGCGTTATTCAATTATTTATTTGCCAAAAAACACAACGGAACTTTTATACTGCGTATTGAAGATACCGACCAAACCCGTTATGTTGCCAATGCGGAAGATTATATTATTAATGCTCTTAATTGGTGTAATATACCATTTGATGAGGGACCTAACAAAAACGAAAAACACGAACCGTATCGTCAATCTGAAAGAAAGCATCTGTATAGACAACATGCCGATGAGCTTATAAAAAACGGACAAGCGTACTATGCTTTTGATACCGTAGAAGAATTGGATTTTCACAGAAAAGACCACGAAACAAAAGGAAAAACGTTTGTTTATAATTGGCATAATCGCCTAAAATTAAACAACTCCCTATCGCTATCACAAAAAGAAGTAGAAACCAAAATAGCAAATGGCGAAAAATATGTTATTCGCTTTAAGTCTCCTCAAAATGAAACGCTTTTATTAGAAGATGAGATTAGAGGAAAAATAAAGATAGAAACCGCTACCTTAGATGATAAAATTTTATTTAAGTCGGACGGAATGCCTACTTATCACTTAGCAAATATTGTGGACGACCATTTAATGGAAATTTCGCACGTAATAAGAGGTGAGGAATGGCTACCATCAATGCCACTGCACGTTTTATTATACCGTGCTTTTGGTTGGGAAGCTCCTAAATTTGCCCATTTGCCTTTAATTTTAAAGCCTGTCGGAAAAGGAAAATTAAGCAAAAGAGACGGCGATAAATTAGGGTTTCCTGTTTTTCCGTTAGCTTTTACAAATGAAAAAACAGGAGAGGTTTCTCGTGGTTATAAAGAAGACGGTTATTTTCAAGAGGCTTTTATTAATATGTTGGCATTGTTGGGCTGGAATCCCGGAACAGAACAAGAATTATTTTCTTTAAAAGAACTTATTAAAGAATTTGATTTAGCCCGAGTAAGTAAATCCGGAGCAAAGTTTAGTCCGGACAAAGCAAGGTGGTTTAATCAACAGTATTTACAAACCAAAACCAATTCAGATTTAACTGATTTATTCCTGCCAATACTCGCTACAAAAACAACGAACACCTTTGAAACATCATATATAGAAAAAACAATAGAACTCATTAAGGAACGTGCTGTATTTGTTAGTGATTTTTGGGAATTATCGAGTTTCTTTTTTCAAACCCCTTTTTCATATGACGAAAAAAATGTTAAAAAAAGTTGGAAAGAAGGTACAACGGAAATAATGCAAGAATTAGCAAGTCTAATTTCTAAAATCGATGATTTTTCAATAGCAAACCTACAAACAACAATAAAAGGTTGGATTAACTCAAAAGAAATAGGTTTTGGAAAAGTAATGCAACCGCTACGATTAAGTTTGGTAGGTAAATTGGCAGGACCCGATTTGTTTGAAATTATGATAATGATAGGCAAAAAAGAAACCCTATCACGAATAAATAAGGCAATTGAAGAAATAGGCTGATAAAAAGTTTAGAATAAATATTTTTTAGTTAAAAAACAAAGAATGTAAAGAAAAAAATAGTTAAATAAAAATAATATGCCAACATTAAATTGGATAGGAAAAGATAAAGTAATAAACCATCATCAAGATGTGCCTTACCGTGTATTGGAGCATAAATACGGTTTTACGGCTGACGATGGAGAGCAAAACAAAGATACCAAAAGTGGCAATAAAATAATTCACGGCGATAACCTCGAAGCCCTAAAAAGTTTACTACCTGAATACGAAGGGAAAATTGATGTGGTTTACATTGACCCTCCTTACAATACAGGTAATGAAAAATGGGTATATAACGATAATGTAAACCACCCCAAAATAAAAAAATGGCTTGGCGAAGTAGTGGGCAAAGACGGCGAAGATTTAACACGACACGATAAGTGGCTTTGTATGATGTATCCACGACTTAAATTATTACACAAACTTTTGGCAAATGATGGTGCTATTTTTATTTCTATTGATGATAATGAACAGGCTAACTTAAAATTAATGTGTGATGAAATTTTTGGTTCAGATAATTACATAGGCAGATTTATTTGGAAAAAGAAAAAGCAACCATCATTTTTAGCTAAACATATAGCGAATGTTACTGAATATGTTTTTGTTTATAGTAAAAAACCCAAAATACTACCGAAATTAAGTATTGAAACTGTTTCTGATGATACGAGAAGAGTTGATAATGCAACAAATGAAAAATCCGAAAGAACGATACAAAAAGGAATAAGAGTAAATAAAAATGTTAATATAATAAAGGCTGGTATTTATAAGGTGAAAACAATGGAATTAGAGTTTTTAGAGGATGTCTTTATAAAGGATAACAGAACTATAAATACATTTAAAGTTCTTGGTCATTTTAGAAATAAACAATCTGATATTGACTTGTTTTGTGAGGAAGATTTATTATTTATAACTTCCACAGGTGGATTCAGACGTTTACCAACAGAAAAAGAAAAAAACAAAAGAAAAACTGTAGTTGATTTATTATTGGAATGGGGAGATAATCAAGATAGTGATAAAGAATTGAGTTTGATATTTGGTAAAAAACCTTTTGATTACCCCAAACCCTCTATTTTAATAGAAAATTTAATAAAGTCTGTAACTTATTACAAAAGAGATCCTATTATTCTCGACTCATTCGCCGGTTCAGGCACTACCGCCCACGCCGTATTAAACCTCAACAAGCAAGACAGTGGCAAGCGTAAATTTATCTTAATAGAGATGGAAGACTATGCCAACGATATTACAGCCGAGCGCATAAAACGAGTTGCTAAAGGCTATGGTAAAGATAAAAAAGCAGTTGCAGGTACAGGCGGAGCATTCGATTATTACGAGCTTGGCTTACCACTTTTTAACGAAGATAAAAACCTAAATGAAAAAGTTGGTTTACCAAAAATACGTGAATATATTTGGTACTCAGAAACACGAACCGCATTTACCGAACCCAATGCCGAAAATTATTTTTTAGGCAAAAAAGAGGACTCGGTTTATTATTTTATTTACGAAAAAGATAGTTTAACAACATTAGATTATGATGCTTTAGAACTAATAAAAACCCAAGGGGAGCAATATATCATTTATGCAGATAATTGCTTGTTGCCCAAAGATTTTATGGCACGGAAAAATATTATTTTCAAAAAAATACCACGAGATATAACACGGTTTTAAATTATGACAAATGAAATAATTATATATCAATCTGATGATTTTTCTGAGAAACTGGAAGTCCGCATTAAAGATGATACGGTATGGCTAAGCCAAACTCAAATGCTAGCTCTTTTTCAATCCACAAAGCAAAATATCAGTTTACATATTAACAATATTTACAAGGAAAAAGAACTCTCTCCCGATTCAACTGTCAAGGAATACTTGACCGTTCAAAAAGAAGGTAATCGAAATGTAAAAAGAAAGGTAAAGTTTTATAATCTTGATGTAATTATTTCGGTGGGTTACCGAGTAAAGTCGCAAAGAGGCACACAATTTAGAATATGGGCTAATAAGGTATTAAAAGATTATTTATTAAGAGGGTATTCAGTTAACAAGCGTATTGATAGAATTGAAGAAGATATTCACTATTTAAAAGAAAAGTCCAAAAAATTTGATTTAGAAATAAAAACTAATTTACTGCCTATACAGGGAATTTTCTTTGATGGACAAGTTTTTGATGCTTATGTGTTTGTAATAGATTTATTAAAAACGGCAAAAAAATCAATCATATTAATTGATAACTATATCGATGAAAGTGTACTTACAATGTTGTCAAAACGTAATTCCAAAGTGTTGGTAAGTATTTATACTAAAAATATAACACAATCCTTAAAGCTTGATTTACAAAAATATAATAGCCAATATCCTGAAATAATAGTTCGGAAATATAATAAATCTCATGATAGGTTTTTGATTATAGATGAAAAGGAAGTGTATCATATTGGAGCATCATTAAAAGATTTGGGTAAAAAATGGTTTGCTTTTTCAAAAATAAACTTTGACGCAAAAGAGTTAATGGCAAAGATTAATCAATTATAAAAAGGCGGATATATGGAACTGAAAAGCTATCAACAAAAAGTAATAGAAAATATTGAAGAATATTTGGAATATGTTCAAGAACAGAAAGATTTATCCAAAGCATTTAATCAATATTGGGAAGATAAAATAGGGCCTTATAATCCTTTAGATAATACAGGTATGCAACCGTATAAAAACAATGTTCCTAATGCTGCTCACGTTTGTGTAAAAGTGCCTACTGCTGGTGGTAAAACATTTATTGCCGTAAATGCTTTGCACTCTATTTTTTCAGCTTACGATTCTTCAAAGCCCAAAGCTGTAATTTGGTTAGTTCCTTGGAGCAATCTTTTACAACAAACAGTAAATGCTCTTTCAAACCCTGAGCATCCATACAGGCAAAAACTAAATACCTTATTCAATCACAGCGTAGAAATTTATCAAAAACAAGATTTATTACAAGGTTCTAATTTTAATCCAACTGTTGTAAAAGACCAATTAAGTGTTTTTGTAATGAGTTTTGCAAGTTTACGAGCAAGAAACAAGGAAGATAGAAAAGTATATCAAGAAAACGGACAGTTAGAAACATTTGCATCGCAATACAAAAATGAAGAACATATTTTAGAGGGTGTTGATGACACTGCTTTAATAAATGTAATTAGGAGTTTAAACCCTGTTCTAATTGTTGATGAAAGCCATAATGCAGAAAGTGATTTGAGTGTTGATATGCTCAAAAACTTAAACCCTTCTTTTATTTTAGATTTAACAGCAACCCCAAAAGAAAATAGCAATATTGTAAGTTTAGTTCCTGCAATCGAATTGAAAAAGGAGCATATGGTTAAACTTCCTGTCATTGTTTACAATAATCACGACAAAACAGAAGTCATTAACAATGCTTTGCATTTGCAACGCAAATTAGAAATCTTAGCAAAAAAACAAGAAACCGAGGGAGGAAAATATATCCGTCCGATAGTCTTGTTTCAAGCTCAACCAAAAACAAAAAACGACAATACCACTTTTGAGAAACTAAAAGAACAATTATTGAGTTTGGGCATTCCTGAAAATCATATTAAAATTAAAACCGCAAATATTGATGAACTAAAAGGTATTGATTTAATGGATAAAGATTGTGAAGTAAGATATATTATCACAATAAACGCTTTAAAAGAGGGCTGGGATTGTCCGTTTGCATACATATTGGCATCATTGGCAGATAAATCAAGTGCCGTAGATGTTGAACAAATTTTAGGGCGTGTTTTGCGTCAGCCTTATGTACAAAAACATAGTGCATTTCAATTAAACCTTTCGTATGTTTTAACTGCATCGGCAAAGTTTAACGAAACGCTTCAAAATATTGTAAAAGGTTTACAAACATCTGGTTTTAGTGAAAAAGATTATCGCAAAGTCGATAATATGACAGAAAAAGAAAAGCAAACAAAAACTGCTGACCCCTGTTGAAACATTCTTATTTCCCGAACAACAAACTAAGGAAGAAGATACAATTGATAAAAACCGTGTTTCTTTTGACCCAAATGCAAGTGAAGATGAAATTGAAACAACTTCTGTGATTGATGAAATTGAAACAATGGCAGCAGCACAAAGCAACGAATTAGAACGACAAATACAAGAAAAAGAAAAACAGCCGATAGATGAAAATATATTTCAAGAAATGGGAGATAAAGTAAAACGATACAAAGTAAAAGAGGTAAACAAGGAATTTATTGCAAAGATTGAATTTCCTCAATTTTTTATTAAAGTTACGGCAAGCGATATTTTTGGAACAGACGAGGAATTATTAAACAGAGAGTCGCTTTTAAAAGACTTTAAGCTATCTAATGAAGATATTAAAATTGACTTTGACCAAATTTCATCAGATTTATATAAAGTAGATTTAGAAGAATCAAAAAAAGATGAATATCGTCCATCTTTTACAAAAATAGAAGAAAATGTTGTTAAAGACCCAATAGCAGAATACATTTTAGCAAAGCCAAAAGAAAATCAAATTATCGATATTACGCATCAAATAATGCAACTTGTTGGTAATATGTATCCTATTGCAGACCAAGAGATTAAAATTTATGTCGGTCGTGTTTTGAACAGTATGAATACCGAACAACTTCGAGATATTTTACTTAGAAAATACAGCTATACAAACAAAATTAAAGATAAAATTAGACTATTAGCAGATTCATACGCAGAAGGTCGCTTTTTGGATTTAATAAAATCGAAGCGAGTTTATACCAAGAATAATTGGAAATTAAAAGCAGAAATTGTTCCAGGAAATACAGGCTCTTCAATTGGTAATTCATTGTATGAAAGAGAAGGCTCAATGAATAACTTTGAAGAAAAAGTAATTATGGAAATTGGAACATCTTCTAATATTGTATTTTGGCATCGAAACTTAGAAAGAGGAAAAGGTTTTTATATCAATGGATTTAAAGCAAATCATTATCCTGATTTTATTTTACAAACAAAATCTGGAAAAACGATTTTAATCGAAACAAAAGGCGACCATTTGGACAATACCGATAGCGAAGCCAAATGTAGATTAGGAACTGAATGGGAAAAACAAGCAGGTAAAGATTACACTTATTTTATGATTTTCGACAAAAAAGAAGTTACTGGTTCATATACATTAGATAAAGCAAAAGAATTAATACGAGAAATGTAAAACCAACACCGAAAGCCATACACACTTGCAATTATTCACAAATTGTTTGATACTTATTTACAACTTGAATTTACAGGAATAAAATGTACTTTTTCTCTTTTTGTTTCAAAATAAAAAATCGATGTAGCTACCGCTATGTTTCATTTTTCTTTTACAGTAAATTCAAATAGCAAATGGTATAAGTTTTGCCCTAAACGCAATACCTACTCTATTAAGCGGACTAATCGAAGAACAGAAAAAAACAAACGACCTATTAAAACAAATTTTAGATAAAAAGGGTTAATTTCTTAACC
>FUHQ01000034.1_pt1 | contig 11870 bp, 7 predicted proteins | sample 1003131 | NCBI WGS metagenome assembly FUHQ01 (sample SAMEA4075884, study PRJEB14783) | cnidarian metagenome | reverse complement strand
TGCTCTAACCAACTGAGCTATGAGACCGCCTATTGAATATTTAGGATTGCAAAAATAAAAACTTTTTTTTAATTATACCCCTCTATTCATTAAATTATTTGCAAAATTTATTAATTTTTTCTTGTTATCCTCTGTCGTTGTTAGTTTTTCTAATGGTTTAAAAGCCTTATTTGTGTAGTTTTCAATAAGTTGTTTTGTATGGAGAGGAATGTTGTTTGTTTCAAATATTTTGGATACTTTTTTTATTTTTTGAGTATTGTCTTCTAATTTTTGACTATAAAGTTGTAGTAAATCGTTTTTTGTTTCCTCATTTGCAACCTCCATCGCCTTTAAATACAAAAATGTTTTTTTATTCTCAATGATATCTCCCCCTACTTGTTTTCCAAAAGTTTTAGGGTCTCCAAAAGTATCTAAGAAATCATCTTGTAGTTGAAAAGCAATACCAAGATTTAAACCGTAATCGTATAAATAGTTTGCTTGTTTTTCATCTATTTCAGCAACGATAGCTCCCATTTTTAAGGCGGCTGCTACTAAAACGGAGGTTTTTAAGGTAATCATTTTTATATATTCATCAATAGTAACATCGTTTCTAACTTCAAAATCAACATCTAATTGCTGTCCGTCACAAACCTCAATAGCTGTTTTGCTAAATAATTGTGCCAATCGTTGAAAAATTTTGGGTTTGTAATTTTCAAAATATTGGTAGGCTAAAATCAGCATTGCATCACCTGAAAGGATTCCTGTATTAATATTCCATTTTTCGTGAACTGTAGCTTTTCCTCTGCGTAGTGGGGCATCGTCCATAATATCATCGTGTACTAATGTGAAATTATGAAATGTTTCCACGGCCATTGCTGCAGGTAATGCTTTTTTATAATCTCCCGAAAAAATATCAGCCACTATCAAAGTTAAAATAGGACGAATTCTTTTTCCTCCTAAGTTTAGGATATAATCAATAGGCTCGTAAAGATTTTTAGGCTCTTTGTTGCAAGATTGTTTTTCTAAATAAGAAATAAAATCGGTATAGTATTTTGATAAGTCCAAAGTGTAAAATTTCGGTAAAAATAAACAATCTAACATATTTTAGCACTACAAAAAATAAAAAAAATAAAAACCAAAGAAACTATTATTGTTTTTTTAGTTTTCTTATGTACCTTTGCAAAAATTATGAAGCAAAAAATTTTTAGAAAAGCAGGAGAAATGTTCTTAAAATATGGGGTTAAGAGCGTAACAATGGACGATATAGCAAATGCTTTAGGAGTGTCAAAAAAAACTATCTACACACATTATAAAACTAAAAAAGAGTTGATAGAAAAAACTGTAAAAACGATTTTCTTAGAAGTGATGGAAGGTATTGATGTTATTCATCAGCAAGAAATGAATCCAATAATTGAGGTTTTTAAAATTAGACAATTTATAACTAAAAATTACACCATAGAAGGAAGAACCCCTTATTTTCAATTAAAAAAATATTATCCTGAAATATTTCAAGATATTCAACAACAACGATTTCGGTTTATGCAAAAACACATCAAAGAAATTGTAAACAGAGGAATTGATATGGGGCTTTTTAGAAAAAATTTAGATGTTGAATTTATTTTTAGGATTCATTTATACGGCATTGATAACATAAAAAACGAAGATTTTTTCCCTCCAAAAATGTTTAATCAAACAAAATTGTTAGATGATTTTTTGGAATATCATTTACGAGGAATTTCTACAAAAAAAGGAATAGAAACGTTAGAACAAGAACTAAATAAAAATAATAACTAATTTAGATAAATGAGAAATATAATATACATAATTTGTTTATTTTTAGCAAATTCAATAGTTGCTCAAAAAAGTGTGTTAAAACTATCACTAAACGACGCTATTGATTACGCTATAAAAAACAATTACGACAACAAAATAGCTTCAAAAAATGTTGAGGCAGCCAAAAAAAGAAAGTGGGAAACTACCACGATGGGCTTACCGCAAATTAATGCTAAGGTAGATTATAAGAATTGGTTAAAACAACAAGTTTCACTATTACCAGCGGCGGCTTTTGACAATACAAAAAGTACCATTGCTATTGTAGAGAACTATTTTGACGTAACGAAAAAAAATATTCCTGTCCGAACTCCCGAAGGTTTTATTCCTATGCGATTTGGTACAAAACAATCAATGAACGCTTCGGCAACCTTGACACAATTAATTTTTGATGGTTCATATTTAGTAGGATTGCAATCGGCAAAAACCTACTTAAAAATTTCGGAACAAGCAAAAGCCAAAACAGCATTGGCGACTCGTGAAGCCATTATTAACGCTTACGGAAATGTGTTGGTTGTTGAAAAATCAATAGAAATATTAGAAAACAACAAAAAAATTCTTGATAAAAATCTATCAGAAACACAAAAAATTTATGATAACGGCTTAACAGAACTGGAAAATGTTGAGCAATTACAGATAACGCTTGGAACGTTGGAAAATAATTTAAGAAATGCACAACGAATGCGTGATATATCCTACAAAATGCTCAATATCGCCTTAGGAAATACCATCAATAAAAAGTTAGAATTAACAGATACTTTAGAAAAACTTACCGAAAAGCATACGGACTTGAATTTACTGTCCAAAACATTTAACATTAACAATCATATTGATTATCAAATAGCAGAAAACGACCGAGAAAGTAAGCGACTGTTAATGAGGCTAGAGCAAAGTAAAGCCCTACCCAGTTTAGCTGCTTTTGTAAATTACGGTGTCAATGGTAACTCTGATAAATTTACCTTTTTTGATAAGGAACAAGAGTGGTTTCAGTCGTCTTTGTTTGGTGTAAATTTAAACATTCCTATTTTTTCTTCTTTAGGAAGAAGTGCAAAAACGGCTCGTGCAAAAATAAACTTAGAAAATGCAGACATACGACTAAAAGAAATAGCCCAAAAACTAACATTACAGGCAGAAACTGCCAAAAGTGAATATCAACTAAGTATTGAAAATTTAGGAACAGCCAAAAAGAATTTGGAGTTAGCAAAGCGTATTGAAAAAAAACAACAAGTAAAATTCTTTGAAGGACTTTCTACGAGTTTTGATTTATCCAGAGCTCAAAATCAATTATATTCACAACAAAATAATTATATCCAATCTATGCTGAATGTTATTGCAAAAAAAGCAACATTAGAAACAGCATTAAATACACCCATTAAATAACCTTTAGCAATGAGAAAAATAATTATATTACTTACCATATTCGTTACCGTAGTTTCTTGTGGTAAAAAGAAAGAAAAAGATTCTTTACAAAATGTTTTAGCATCAAACGATTTAAAGAAAATTCGTTTGTATAAAAAAGAATTAGACAAAAAGGAAGAAAAATTAGCAACAGCATTAAAGCAGTTAAGTGAAAAAATATCAGAATTAGACCCCAATAAAAAAGAATCGCTAATAACGACAATTGTGGCAACTGAAAAGAATTTTGAACATTTTTTAGAACTGCAAGGAGATGTGCAAACTAAAAAAAATGTACTGGTATATCCTGAAACTCCAGGTCAAATTGTTCGTATTTATGTTCGTGAGGGACAGCGTGTTGCTAAGGGAGAGGCTTTAGCACAAATTGACGCAGGTGGTCTTAGTAATCAATTAGCTCAAGCAGAAACTTCTGCAAAGTTAGCAAAAACAACATACGAACGTCAAAGACGATTGTGGAAACAAAAAATAGGCTCAGAAATACAGTATTTACAAGCAAAAACAAATTACGAAGCACAATCTAACGCTGTGAGTAATATTCGTAAAAGTTTGGATAAATATACCGTAAAAGCTCCTTTTTCAGGAATTGTTGACGATGTTATTAAAGAACAAGGAACAGTAGTAGCCCCAGGACCTTACTCTGAAATTTTTAGAATAGTGAATTTACGTGATATGTATGTAGAAACAAATGTTCCTGAAAGCCATATATCTTCAATAAAAAAAGGAAAGAGGGTTAAAGTAATTGTTCCAGTAATTGGAAAAACCATTTTTTCTAAAATACGACAAACAGGTAGTTTTATAAACCCCGCTAACAGAACTTTTAAAGTGGAAGTAGCTATTCCTAATAAAAACAGAACTATCAAACCCAATATGACTGCAAAATTAAAAATTAATGATTATACTAACCCAAAAGGAATTTTAATCCCTCAAAGTGTTATTTCAGAAAATGCAGAAGGACAGCAATATGTTTATGTAGTTACAGACGTAAAAGAGAATACAGGAATAGCAAAGCAGGTAATCATTACAACAGGAAAAACACAAGGAGACGTTGTTGAGGTGCTATCTGGCATAAAATCGGGCGACCATATTGTAAAAGAGGGAGCAAGAACCGTTCAAAAAGGTCAAAAAGTAAGGATATTGGAAAGGGATTAATGCTAAGTTTAGGGTTGCCTAATTAAAATATGAACGCTTAAGAGTAGTTAATTGTACAATAAACAAATTAAGGTTAAAATATTAGCAACCTCATAACATATAAAAAAGACAAAAAAATGAGTAAGCAAACAAATAAAAAGACTGAAAAAGAATTTGGACTTTCTTCGTGGGCAATTAATAACAAAACAACCATTTACGTAATAATGGTTATGATGTTTTTTTTGGGAGTTAAGGCTTTTTTAAATATGCCTCGTGAAAATTTTCCTGAAATTAAAGACACTAAGATATATGTCAATTCTATTTTTCCCGGAAATACTGCCGAAGATATGGAAAAGCTAATCACTAATCCATTAGAAGATAAGCTAAAAGCAGTAAGTAATGTAACGGAAATAACATCTATTTCACAAGAAAACGTATCAATTCTTATTATAGAATTTGACGAAGGAATAACCATTGAGGAAGCAAAACAAAAAGTAAAAGATGAAGTTGACCAAGAGGTTTCTGGAGAAGATTGGCCTACCTTTAATGGTGCTAAAATAGAACCTAATGTATTTGAACTGGTAATGTCAGAAGAATTTCCTATTTTAAACATTAATATTTCTGGAGATTATACCGTTGAAAAACTAAAAACCTATGCTGAATATTTACAGGACAAAATAGAAGATTTAGACGAAATTAAAAAGGCAGAAATTCGTGGGGCAGAGGATAGAGAAGTAGAAATAGCCGTTGATGTTTATAAAATGATGGCTTCTAAGGTAACGTTTAATGATATTTTACAATCCGTTGGAGGGGGAAATATGACCATTTCGGCAGGAAATGTTGTTTCCAGTGGACAGCGTAGAACTATCCGTGTATTGGGAGAGATAGAAAATCCCCAAGAATTGCAAAATTTTGTAGTTAAAAATGAACATAGCAATCCCGTTTATTTAAAAGACATTGCCAAAATTTCCTTTCAAGACAAAGACAAAACCACTTATGCTCGTCAAAAAGGACAATCCGTAGTAATGCTTGATATTAAAAAACGTACTGGTAAAAATATGGTAATTGTTACTGAAAAAATTAAAAAAATTGTAGCAGAAGCACAAGCACAAAAATTTCCTCCAAATTTAAGTATTAGCATTTCCAATGACCAATCTTCAAAAACCATTGGACAGGTTAATGATTTGGTAAACAATATTATTTTTGGAGTCTTTCTTGTGGTTACCGTCTTAATGTTTTTCTTAGGCTTTAAAAATGCCTTATTTGTGGGATATGCAATACCTATGTCAATGTTTATATCCTTAATGATTTTAAATCAATTGGGCTATACAATGAACACGATGATTTTATTTGGACTGATTATGGGATTGGGAATGCTTGTAGATAATGGTATTGTGGTTGTTGAAAACGTATATCGACTAATGGACGAGGAAGGTATGAGCCGTCTTGAAGCTGCTAAAAAAGGTATTGGAGAAATTGCTTTTCCTATCATTATTTCTACGGCTACTACCGTTGCAGCCTTTGTTCCTTTAGGAATGTGGCCAGGTGTTTCAGGACAATTTATGATTTACTTTCCCATAACACTTTCTGTAGTACTGGGGTCATCTCTTTTTGTGGCGATATTCTTTAATTCAGTAATGGTATCGCAATTTATGACCTTAGAAGATAAGAATTTAGAGGTAAAAAAATTGGCAATATTAACAGGGGTATTAACAATTGTAGGACTGCTAATCTTCTTTTTTGGAGGAGAAAAAGGGTTTTTAGGAATGATTATGATTTTTACTTCTGTGCTATTATGGCTGTATAAACTTCTTTTATATGGTTTGATAAACAAGTTTCAAACAAGAATGCTTCCTCTTTGGGAAAGATTATATGAGGCTACCTTACGCCGTGCTTTAAAAGGTTGGACTCCTTATATTATTACTGTTTTAACAATTGCCTTGTTAATAGTTTCTTTTATAGGATTTGGTAAATCGTTGGCAAGTAAACGAACAAAAGTTGAGTTTTTTCCTGAAAACAACCCAAACCAAATTATTGTGTATGTTGAGTATCCGCAAGGAACGGATATAGAAAAGACCAACCGCATAATGAAAGATATAGAAAAACGTGTATCTAAAGTGGTTAATTCACCTAAATATACCGATGGAGATTATAACTTTTTGGTAGAGAGTTCTGTGGCACAAGTAGGAGCAGGGGCAGGTAATCCGCAAACAGATGGAGCAAATACCGAAATGCCACATCGTGGAAAAATTACGTCCTCAATGCGAGAGTATAAATTGCGTAGAGGAGCAGATAGTAAAGAATTACAAAAAGAAATTACACACGCCTTAAAAGGTATTTATCCGGGTATCATTATTTCCGTAGAAAAAGACAAGTCAGGACCTCCTGCAGGGTATCCGATAAATATTGAAATGTCAGGAGAAGACTATGACGAATTGATTAACACTGCCGAAAGAATGCGTGATTTTGTCAATTCAAAGTCTATCGAAGGAGTTGATGAACTAAAAATTAACGTCAATAAATCAAAACCGACAACATTAGTAGTAGTTGACCGTAAAAAAGCAGGGGAGTTAGGTGTTTCCGTATCGCAAGTAGGACAACAGTTGCGTAATTCTATTTTTGGAAGCAAAGCAGGGATATACAAAGAAGATGGTGAAGATTACGATATTTACGTCCGATTTAACAAGGAAAACAGATACAGTTCAAGTGCTATTTTTAATCAAGATATTACGTTTAAGGATATTTCAACTGGTGCTGTAAAATCAGTCCCTATTTCTGCTGTTGCAAAAGCAAAAAACACTTCTGGATTTAGTGCTATTAGACATAAAAACGGAGTGCGAGTTGTTACACTATACTCTGAATTACTTCCTGGCTATACCGACCCAAGTATTATGATTGCTCAAATACAAAATGAAATGGTGTCTTTTAAAAATATGCCAAAAGGTATTAAAATTGATTTTACTGGAGAAATGGAAGAAAGAAACAAACAACAATCGTTCTTAATTACAGCTTTCTTTACTGGGTTAGGATTGATATTTTTAATTTTGATATTTCAGTTTAATTCGGTTTCTAAACCCGCTATTATTATGTTAGCTATCTTTTTAAGTTTAATAGGAGTGTTTGGAGGGCTGGTAATTACTGGTAAACCTTTTGTTATTATGATGACAATGATGGGAATTATATCCCTCGCAGGAATTGTAGTAAATAATGGTGTGGTACTATTAGATTATACACAATTACTAATTGATAGAACCAAAGTTGAAAAAAATATGGGTAATAATGAATATGTAAGTCTAAAAACACTAAATGAAATTATTGTTACTGGAGGAAAAGCAAGACTACGCCCTGTTTTGCTAACTGCTATCACTACTATTTTAGGTTTAATCCCTTTGGCAATAGGTTTAAATATTGATTTTTATACCTTAATGACGGAACTAAACCCTCACATTTATATGGGAGGGGATAATGTTGTCTTTTGGGGACCATTGGCGTGGACAGTAATTTACGGACTGGTCGTAGCAACATTTTTAACACTCGTGGTTGTACCGATATTGTTTTATTTAATTACGAAATTTAAAATGCGTTTAAGAGGCATTGTTTAATTTTCATCATTTTGAGAATTGGTTAATAGGAAAAAGAGTGATGTTGTTGTTCATCACTCTTTTTTACTGCCCAAATAAACGCAATTTGAAAATGAAATTGTAACTTTGACGGCTATTAACTACTATTTATAATTTTAACTTACTGTAAGACAATTTTTTAAATTTCAAAAAATATGAATCCACTTTTAAAAGAGTTTGACACAGCTCCGTTTTCACAAATAAAAGAAGAACATTATAAAACAGCTATAAAAACAGCTATTGAACTTGCTAAAAAAGAAATCGACACGATTGTCGAAAACAATGAAAAACCAACATTTGAAAACACGGTTGTTTCATTAGATAATTCTGGAGTAAAATTAGACCGTATTACTAGTATTTTTTTTAATTTGAATTCAGCAGAAACAAATGCTGAAATACAAAAAATAGCACAAGAAATTTCTCCTTGGCTATCCGAGTTTAAAAATGATATGATGCTTAATGAACAGTTATTTGTAAAGGTAAAAACGGTATATCAAGAAAAAGAAAATCTAAACCTTAGCGTAGAACAAACAATGCTTTTGGATAAAACCTATAAAAGTTTTGCCCGTAATGGAGCGAATTTACCCGAAGAAAAAAAGAACAAACTTCGTGAAATAGACGCTACTTTATCTAAATTATCACTACAATTTGGCGAAAATGTATTGGCAGATACCAACGCTTTTGAAATGCACATAACCAATGAAAGCGACTTATCAGGGCTACCCGAAAGTGCTAAAGAAATGGCAAAAGAAACCGCCAATCAAAAAGGCAAAGACGGATGGGTTTTTACCTTAGATTACCCCAGTTATATCCCTTTTATGACCTATGCAGACAGTAGGGAATTACGTAAAAAATTAACTATTGCTTTTGGTAAAAAAGGATTTCAACAAAACAAGTACAATAATGAACAAATTGTGCTAAAAATTGTAAAACTTCGTTACGACCGAGCGGTATTATTGGGTTATAAATCATACGCAGATTTTGTGTTGGAGGAGCGTATGGCAAAAAAACCTGAAAATGTATGGAGTTTTTTAAATAACTTGGTAACAAAAGCTAAACCTGCTGCAAAAAAAGAGTTTACGTATTTAGAAAATTATGCTAAAAAATTAGATAATATAGACCGTTTAGAAAAGTGGGACGGAGCATATTATACTGAAAAACTAAAAAAAGAATTGTTCTCTTTAGATCAAGAACTTCTAAAGCCTTATTTTAAGTTAGAAAATGTAATTAGTGGGGCGTTTAAGGTGGCTAACAAACTATATGATTTAGTGTTTACAGAGGTTTTTGATGTTGATACATATCATCAAGATGTAAAGACTTATAAAGTAACGTATAACGATACTTTTATCGCATACTTATATGCTGATTTTCACCCACGACAAGGAAAACGAAATGGTGCGTGGATGACTTCGTATAAAGCACAACAAATTAAAGATAATAAAAATATCCGTCCACATATTTCAATAGTTTGTAATTTTACAAAGCCAACAAAAGACAAACCATCTCTATTAACGTTTAACGAGGTTACTACACTATTTCACGAATTTGGACACGCACTGCACGGAATACTTGCCAATACAACCTATAAATCCCTCTCTGGAACTTCAGTTTATTGGGATTTTGTAGAATTACCAAGTCAGATTTTAGAAAATTGGTGTTATGAAAAAGAAACCTTATCGCTCTTTGCAAAACATTATAAAAAAGGTACTATAATTCCTATGGATTATATAAAGAAAATAAAAGAAAGTGCTAATTTTCAAGAAGGAATGCAAACTTTACGACAATTAAGCTTTGGTTTATTAGATATGAGTTGGCACGGTAAAAATCCAACAGCTATTGAAAGTGTAAAAGCGTATGAAACTACAGCCTTTGCTTCGACACAGTTGTACCCCAATGTTGACGAAAATTGTATGAGTACAGCTTTTTCTCATATTTTTCAAGGAGGATATGCCGCTGGTTATTATTCGTATAAATGGGCAGAAGTTTTAGATGCCGATGCTTTTGAGTATTTTAAAGAGGAAGGTATTTTCAATAAAAAAGTAGCTACAAAATTTAAAGAAAATATCCTTTCAAAAGGAGGTACAGAAAACCCTATGGAATTGTACAAGCGATTTAGAGGAAAAGAACCCACTCCAGATGCTTTGTTAAAACGAGCTGGATTGGTTTAATACTATTTTATACCATTCAAAGGATTCATAGTAGAATATTGGTTTTGTGAAGTGTAAATCTTTGGTTCTTTTCTCTTTTTTTTATGATTTTATTGTAGTACTTTTGGGTATTAAAATATAAAAAGATGAAATACCTACCAATAGACAAAAATTTATTTATCAAAAATCGTGAAAACTTTATGGCTCAAATGAAGCCAAATAGTTTAGCTATTTTTAATTCAAATGATATTTACCCTGTATCGGCAGATAGTACTTTACCTTTTGAACAACACCGAGATATTTTTTATTTGAGTGGTGTTGACCAAGAAGAAAGTGTGTTAGTATTGTTCCCTAATTGTCCAAAACCACAACTACAAGAAGTTCTGTTTTTACGTGAAACCAATGAACATATTGCAATTTGGGAAGGAGAAAAATTAACCAAAGAAAAAGCATTTGAGACAAGTGGTATAAAAAATGTACATTGGCTACAAGATTTAGACAAAGTATTAGCCGAAATGATGGCATTAGCCGAAATTGTTTACATAAATACAAACGAGCATTACAGGGCTTCCATAGAAACAGAAACCCGTGAAGCACGGTTTATTAAAAAATTGCTATCAAAATATCCCGCTCACTCCGTTGCAAAAAGCAACCCCATTTTGCAACGGTTACGCTCTGTAAAAGATACTATTGAGTTGGATTTAATTCAAAAAGCCTGTGATATAACCGAAAAAGGTTTTCGTAGAATTTTAGATTTTGTGAAACCTGGTGTTTGGGAGTATGAAATTGAAGCTGAATTTATTCACGAATTTATAAAAAACAGGTCTAAAAAATTCGCTTATACCCCAATTATAGCAAGTGGAAATAACGCAAACGTACTGCATTATATTGAAAATAACCAACAATGTAAAGCAGGGGATTTAATTCTATTAGACGTAGGAGCTGAATATGCTAACTATTCAAGTGATATGACACGTACTATCCCTGTTTCTGGTCGTTTTTCGGACAGACAAAAAGCCGTTTATAATGCCGTTTTACGTGTGAAAAATGATGCTACAAAAATGTTAATTCCTGGAGCGGACTGGACAGAATATCACAAAGAAGTAGGTAAATTAATGACATCGGAACTGTTAGGGTTGGGTTTAATTACCAAAGCTGATGTTCAAAATGAAAATCCCGACTGGCCGGCGTATAAAAAATATTTTATGCACGGAACATCGCATCATATGGGGTTAGACACGCACGATTACGGATTACTGCACGAACCTATACAAGCTAATATGGTATTTACCGTAGAGCCGGGTATTTATATTCCTGAAGAAAATTTTGGTATTCGTATTGAAGATGATGTTGTCGTTAGAGAAAGTGGTGAGCCGTTTAATTTAATGCGTAATATCCCTATCGAAGCATCAGAAATAGAAGAAATTATGAACGCTTAAAAGTTTTTGAGACACACAACGGGTAATAAACAATTGAAAAACAGAAAGATATTATGCGTAAAAAGTCTAAGAACAAAAAAAATAAAAAAAATGTTTGCAATATTTTAAAAACTTATTACTTTTGCCACGCTTTTTTTATTAGCCGATGTAGCTCAGCTGGCTAGAGCAGCTGATTTGTAATCAGCAGGTCGTGGGTTCGAGTCCCTCCATCGGCTCAAAACCTCAATATTTGTGTTGAGGTTTTTTGTTTTAATGGTAAGGTAACCGAACCAAAAAACCAATCTTCAAAATTTTCTTGCAGACACTAATAC
>FUHQ01000033.1_pt1 | contig 12053 bp, 8 predicted proteins | sample 1003131 | NCBI WGS metagenome assembly FUHQ01 (sample SAMEA4075884, study PRJEB14783) | cnidarian metagenome | reverse complement strand
ATTTCAGGTAGATTATTTATATCAATTGTTTTGCTGATGATTACGACACTATTATCAGCACAGCAAGATCCCCAATATACACAGTATATGTACAATACGATGGCAATAAACCCTGCTTATACAGGAACAAAAGGCTATACAACCATTAGCGGTTTGGCACGTACACAATGGGTAGGGTTTGAAGGAGCCCCTAATACGCAAACGATGAGTTATGAAACAGAGTTTGGGTATTCACGTATAGGTTTTGGACTTAATTTAATAAACGACCGAATAGGTCCCACCGATGAGTTATATTTAGATGCAAATGTTTCATATTCTATTCAAGCAACTGAAAAAGGGAGTTTATCTTTTGGCTTACGTTTAGGAGGACGTTTGATGAACATAGACCCATCAAGAGGAAACCCAAGAGATAGAGGTGATATTGAACTACCTACTGTTAATAATAAGTTTTTACCCACAGTAGGAGCTGGAGTTTATTATTATACCGATAAATTTTATTTAGGTGCATCTATCCCCAATTTTATTCGAACAGAGCATTATGATGATAACCTAAATGGCGGAAATGTAGGAGTAGAACGCTTTCACTTATTTTTAATATCAGGCTATGTTTTTAATTTGTCAGAAAATATTAAATTTAAACCTGCAGTTATAGCAAAAGCAGTAAAGGGGGCTCCTGTTTCCTTTGATGTGTCGGCTAATTTTATGTTTAATGACAGATTTGTCGCTGGTGTTGCTTGGCGTTGGGACGATTCCGTCGCATTTTTATTAGGATTTCAAGTAACCAACCGATTTTATATAGGCTATTCCTATGATTTAACAACTTCAAATTACCGTAATTATAACTCGGGATCGCACGAGGTTTTTCTACGGTTAAGTTTGTTTAAGCGAAATAAAATAGTATCACCAAGATTTTTCTAAACATAATTAAGAACAAAAAAGATGAAAAAATTATTATTTCTATCTATATTTTTAGTGAGTGCTTCGGTATTTTCACAAACAAAATATGCTGCAAATCGTTATTTTAAGGAGTTTAACTACCCCAAAGCGGCATCGTTATACACCCAAATGTATAAAAAAGGTGATGAATCTAAATTGGTGTTAAGCCGTATCGCAGATTCCTATTACTATAATGTAGAAACAAAAAAAGCAGAACCTTGGTATAAACTGTTAATAGAAAAATATCCAGATATTGAAGCAGAATATTTATTTAGATATGCCCAAGTGCTAAAAAGTAATGGCAACTACAAGTTATCGGATAAGTATATGTTAGCATTTAAAAAGCGAGAAATAAATGACAACAGAAGTGATGCCCTAAGAACAACTCCTAACTATGTAGAAATCTACACAAAACAAGAAGGAGATGTGTTAAGCGTACATAATGTTTCGATTAATACAAAATATTCAGATTTTGGAGGTTTTGGTTTTCAAGGTACATTCTATTTTGCCTCAAGTACTCCTAAACCAGTTTCTAAAAACGAACTGTATGTTTGGAATGGACAGCCTTTTTTAGATTTATATACATCAAAAATAGTGGAAGAAGGCAAAGACACAATCGATTTAAAAGGTAAAGAACTCTTTGGGTCTCCCGTAGAAACAAATTACCACGAATCAAATGCGATTATCACGAAAGACGGTACTACAATGTATTTTACCAGAGATAATTATAAAAAAGGAAAAGCTAAGGAAAGTCGAAAAGACGGAAAAATAAATTTAAAAATATACAGAGCAACTCTTAAGGACGGCAAATGGACAAATGTTATAGAATTGCCTTTTAACAGCGATGACTATTCGGTAGGACACCCTGCATTAAGTCCTGATGAAAAAACCTTATATTTTGCTTCAAATATGCCGGGAGGTTTTGGATATACTGATATTTATAAGGTAAATATTTTGCCAGAATTAAAATATGGGTTACCCGTTAATTTAGGAAGAAACGTAAACACAAAAGGTAGAGAAATGTTTCCGTTTGTGTCGAGTAATAATGCGTTGTATTTCTCCTCAGACGGGCATTTAGGACTTGGAGCGTTGGATATTTTTCAAGTAAAAATAAAAGAAGACGGTAGTTATGGGGAAGCAGGAAATATAAAAGCACCGTTTAACAGTAAGTTAGATGATTTTGCTTTTTGGATAAATGAAGATAGGGTTCGAGGCTTTTTCTCATCAAATAGAAAAGGAGGTAAAGGAGATGATGACATTTATAGTTTTGTATTATCAAGAAAAGATTTGATTTGTAAACAACCGCTTACAGGGGTGGTTACGGATTCAAAAACAGGTCTTGTTATAAAGAAGGCTCTTGTTAAGCTATTGGATAAGGAAGGAAAAGTTATCAATACACAAAGTACAGATTCATTAGGGGTTTATACTTTTGATATAGATTGTAAAACATCGTATAAAATAGTAGCTTCTAAAGCTGATTACCAGCAAGATTTTAAAGAATTTGTAACTTCAGACAAAAACAAGGAGGTTAATAAGGTAGATTTAGCATTAACCCCATTAATTGTAAAAGACCAGATTGTTATCAATCCTATTTATTTTGATTTTGACAAGTCTAATATTCGACCTGATGCAGCTTATGAATTAGAAAAAATAGTAACGGTTATGAACAATCACCCCAATATGTATATTCGCATAGAATCGCACACGGATTGTAGAGGGACACGAAATTATAACAGGGCTTTATCGGACAGGAGAGCTAAGAGTACAAGACGTTATCTTATTTCAAGAGATATAGCTCCCGAGCGAGTAGTGAGTGCGATAGGTTATGGCGAAGACCGTTTGTTAAATCATTGTGATGATGCACACGCAAAGTCTTGTACAAAAGACGAACACCAGTTGAACAGACGTTCATATTTTTATATTGTAAAAGGAGGAGAAGATGTCGAAATAGTTAACCAATATAAAGAAAAAGACACGAGTGCTTACCATATTGTAAAGAAAGGAGAAACACTTTTTGGAATTTCGAGAAAATACAATGTTTCAGTAGCAAAACTAAAAAAGTGGAATAATTTGAAAGATAGTCGTATAGAAGTTTATCAAAAACTGAGAATAAAAGAAAAATAGTTTTTAATGAATATCAAAAACACGATACACCAAAAAAGCCGAACATTGTTCGGCTTTTTTGGGTGTTATACCATTTGAAACAAATTTAATAAGCGTCTTCGTGTACGGTTTTTATGGCACGTCCGCTGGGTTCGTTTATGTTTTGAAAACTTTTATCCCACGCCAATGCTGTTGGAGAACTACACGCAATAGACGGAACAGACGGAACGGTTAAAGCTGCCGTACTACTTGGAAAGTGTTCTTCAAAAATTGAACGATAATAATATTCCTCCTTAGCTCTTGGAGTTTGTATGGGAAAACGATGATGTGCATTTGCCATCATTTCATCAGTAACTTCCTTTTCTACCAATTCTTTTAGTGTATCAATCCAACTGTAGCCCACTCCATCAGAAAACTGTTCTTTTTGTCGCCACGCTACTTCTTTAGGTAAATAGCCTTCAAAGGCTTTGCGTAGAACCCATTTTTCCATACGTTCTCCGTTAATCATTTTATCTTGTGGGTTAATACGCATTGCTACGTCCATAAACTCTTTGTCTAAAAACGGAACACGTCCTTCAATTCCCCACGCCATTAGACTTTTGTTAGCACGAAGGCAGTCGTATTGGTATAATTTATCCAATTTACGAACGTTTTCTTTGTGAAACTCTTCAGCATTTGGTGCTTTATGGAAGTATAAATATCCTCCAAAAATTTCATCGGCACCCTCTCCTGATAACACCATCTTTATTCCCATTGACTTGATAACTCTTGCCAGTAAATACATTGGTGTAGAGGCTCTAATGGTAGTAATGTCATAGGTTTCAATATTATAAATAACATCTCTAATAGCATCTAATCCCTCTTGAATGGTAAAAGTAACTTCGTGATGAATGGTGTTTATATATTCCGATACTTTACGAGCAGCCGCTAAATCCGGAGAGCCTTCCAGTCCGATAGAAAATGAATGCAGTTGTGGATACCAAGCCGATTTTGTGTCGCCACTTTCCACACGTTTTGAAGCGTACTTTTTAGCAATGGCAGAGGTAATAGACGAATCTAATCCACCCGATAATAACACGCCATACGGTACATCACTCATTAACTGACGATGCACGGCATCTTCAAGAGCATTACGCAATTCGTCAATAGAGGTTTTGTTATCTTTTACTGCATCATAGTCTTCCCAATCTCTTTTATACCAACGTTGTAGCCCGTCTTTTCGAGTGTAATAATGTCCCGGAGGAAAAACTTCAATTTTATTGCAGTAACCTTCCAATGCCTTTAGTTCTGATGCTACATAAAAAGTTCCTTTTTTATCCCAACCCATATATAGCGGAATGATACCCATATGATCACGAGCTACAAGATACTCATCGGTTTGAGAATCGTAAATAGCAAAGCCAAAAATACCGTTTAAATCATCTAAAAAACGATCTCCTTTTTTTTCGTAGAGAGCTATAATAACCTCACAATCTGAAGCAGTTAAAAAGGTATAATTTGGAAAATCTTTTTTAATTTCTTGATGATTGTAAATTTCGCCATTGGCGGCCAATACATATCTTTTATCTTCACTAAACAAAGGCTGTTTACCTGAAGCAGGATCAACAATAGCCAAACGTTCGTGAGCCATAATAGTTTTACTATCACTATAAATCCCACTCCAATCCGGCCCTCTATGGCGAATTTTTTTTGCCATTTCTAATACTTGAGGTCTTAATTCTTCTGATGATTCTTTTAAATCAAACGCACATACAATTCCGCACATAATTTTATCTTTTATAATTTTGTTTTTATTTACAATGCAAATATCTAATTAATGTTTTGTTTTTAAATTAAAAATTATATTTTAATTACAATTTAAAACTAAAATAGTGTTTTTAAGTTTAAATAGTAATAAATAAAATAGTTTTTATTCATAAAAAATTATTTATTGTTAGTGCTACTTTGGGATAGCAAATGATATAATTTTGTGTTTACGAGGTTGCAAAACCCCTCTTTTTAACTCTTTAAAGTCTTATAAAACCTGACTTTAACCAACTTTTAACAGTGTTAAAAACATCACTTTAACCAACTTTTAACAATCTGAAAAATGTTAAATTGTAGCTTTGTGATATCATATTAGAAAAATTTATACTATGGATATAGATGTAAGAGCTATTAATGAAAAAATAGAAAGAGAAAGTGCCTTTGTTGATTTGTTAGTCAATGAAATGAACAAAGTAATTGTAGGTCAAAAATATATGATTGAACGATTACTAATAGGATTGCTTGGTAACGGACATATTTTATTAGAAGGTGTGCCGGGACTTGCAAAAACCTTAGCAATTAATACATTATCAAAAGCGGTGCAAGGTAGTTTTAGTCGTATTCAATTTACGCCCGATTTATTACCTGCTGATGTGGTTGGGACAATGATTTATAATGTAAAGGACAATGATTTTTCAATAAAAAAAGGGCCTATTTTCGCTAATTTTGTTTTGGCTGATGAGATTAACCGTGCTCCTGCAAAAGTGCAATCTGCTTTATTAGAGGCAATGCAAGAACGTCAAATTACTATTGGTGATGAAACGTTTAAGTTGGACGAGCCTTTTTTGGTAATGGCAACACAAAACCCTGTTGAGCAAGAAGGTACCTATCCGTTACCCGAAGCACAGGTTGACCGTTTTATGCTTAAAACCGTTATTGACTACCCTACCCTGCAAGACGAGCAACAAATTATGCGTGCCAATTTATCTGGTGGTTTTAGTAAGGTAAATCCTGTTGTATCAATTGCAGCAATTATCAAAGCTCGTGAAACGGTAAACGAAGTATATATGGACGAAAAAATAGAAAAGTATATCCTTGATATTATTTTTGCAACTCGTTATCCCGAAAAATATAATCTTGAAAAATTAAAGCCATTGATTAGCTTTGGAGCTTCGCCTCGTGGAAGTATAGCCTTAGCAAAATCAGCAAAATGCTATGCGTTTATAAAACGTAGAGGATATGTAATACCTGAAGATGTACGTGCCGTTGTAAACGATGTATTACGCCATCGTATTGGAATTACGTATGAAGCCGAAGCCGAAGATATGACTTCCTTAGATATCATTAATGATATTATTAACGAGGTACAAGTACCTTAAAAAAAATGTAATTGTTGAATTTGTGTAATTATTGAATTTACACCAATACATTACACAATTACACAGTTGAATAATTAAACCAACGGAAAGTTGCAGACGAAAGAATTATTAAAAAAAGTTCGTAAGATAGAGATTAAAACCAAACGGTTATCTAATCATATTTTTGGAGGAGAATATCATTCTACCTTTAAAGGAAGAGGTATGACTTTTTCGGAAGTGCGTCAATATCAATATGGAGATGATATTCGTGCCATAGATTGGAATGTAACTGCTCGGTACAATGAACCTTATGTAAAAGTTTTTGAGGAAGAACGAGAACTTACAATGATGTTGATGGTAGATGTTTCAGGGTCAGAGTTTTTCGGAACTTCTAATCAATTTAAAAAAGATACAATTACTGAAATATCGGCAACATTAGCTTTTTCGGCTATTCAAAATAACGATAAAGTAGGGCTTATTTTATTTGCTGATGAAGTAGAACTGTACATTCCGCCTAAAAAAGGACGAAGCCACGTACTTAGAATTATTCGTGAATTGATAGAGTTTCACCCTAAAACTAAAAAGACAAACATCAACGAATCCTTAAAGTTTTTATCATCAGTAATGAAGAAAAAAGCTATTGTATTTGTATTATCTGATTTTATAGATGATGCTTATAGTCGTACATTAAAAATTGTAGGAAATAAGCACGATGTAACGGGAATAAGAGTGTATGACAAACACGATGAAGAAATTCCCAATTTGGGAGTTGTACCAATGTTAGATGCCGAAACAGGTAGCGTAAATTTAATAAACACGGCTTCAAAACAAGTTAGAAATCACTATAAAGCCAATGCTTTACGATTAAAAGACGAGTTTATAAATGCTTTTAAGAAAAGTGGCTCAGGCGTTATTAATGTTCGCTCTGATGAAGATTATGTGAAAAAATTATTGGGATATTTTAGAAGTTCATCTTAACCTTTAAAAACAGGAATGTGTAGGTTTTTACAATTAATAAAAGCGATATAGAATATTGAAAAAAATAAAAAATTGAAACAAAAAACGGAACATATAAAAAAAACACTATTCAGAAAGGCAGTTTCCTTTGAAATTAAGGTAAATAAAAGCGGTTTTTTTCTTTTTCTACTGTTACTTGCATCATCTTTTGGTTATGCACAATCTGAAAAAGTAAAAGCAACAATAGATACTACTAATATTAGAATTGGGGAGCAGTTTATTTATAAAATTTCAGTAGAAGGGACGGAGAATGTTATTATTCCTAAATTAAGTTTAAAAGGATTGGAAGTAGTGGACAGCTTAAAAATGGACACCATTAAAAACAAGCTGATTAAAAAATATGTGCTAACAGGATTTGACAGTGGTGCTTTTTATATTCCACAACAGCAAATTTTCATCAGAAATCAAGCCTATTTAACCGATAGTTTGTTAATAAATGTAACCACAGTCCCTATTGATACGACAAAAATAAAAAAATTCCCCATAAAAGGAATTAAAGGCGAATCATACAGATTTGATGATTTTAAAAACTATATATATTGGTTACTTGGTGTATTGTTACTAATAGGATTATTGTTGTATTTCTTTGTATTTCGTAAGAAAAAACAGGAAGAAATAAAAGAAATAGTACCACTAATTCCTCCCTATGAAGAAGCTATTGAAAAACTAAAATCATTGGACAATAAATTATTGTGGCAAAACAATAAAATAAAGCAATATTACTCAGAATTGACGGATATTGTTCGTAATTATTTGGGTAGAGATATTGAAATACCTACTTTAGAACTTACATCAAACGAAATAGTAGATTTAGTCATAAATGAAAATCGTAGTAAAAGTTTAGGTTTAACAAAAGAATCAATAACCGATATTGATAGTCTTTTGAAAAGTGCCGATTTAGTAAAGTTTGCAAAGTTAAAACCATTAGCACAAGATATAGAATTTGACAGAAAAAAAGCTGAACAAATTATAAAAGAAGTAAAACCAAAGGTAGAAAAATACAGACATAAAATAGAAATAGAAGAATCTAAACAATTGGAGGAAAGAAAAAATAATAAGCCGATAAAGCAAAGTCCTGTAACCGAAAACAGAAAGAATAATAGATTACAAAATAAAAAAAATATGCAAAAAATAGGTTTTGTTATTTTTCTTGTTGTTTTTCTTGTTGTCGGTTTTTTTGTGGGTAAAAAAGCTGTTAATTTTGTCTCTAATAAATTTGATGTAACAACAGAAAAATTAGCAAAAGGTAATTGGAAATATTACACCTATGGAAATCCTATCGTTACCATTGAGTCGCCTGTTGAAATTCCCAAAGAAAATATATCTGGTCTAATGACAGAAGAAGTAAAGCAGTATGTAACTTCAATGGATGTTTATAGCTATAAAAATATGCTAAATAATTTGCAAATAGCGGTTGCCACAAGTGTGTATATTCCTAAAATTCAAGCAAGTCTCGAAGGAGCGGTTAATGGAGCAATAATGAAAATACAACAGCAACCTAATATTTCAAATTTAAAACACTCGGTTGAGGCGTACGATAAATTTAGTGTAGAAAGTGCTATTTTACAAGGTTCTTATAAGGAAAATGCTATTTACAAAGAATTTAAAAGTGTTGTAATACCCGAAAAAAATACAATACGAATTATTGTTGTGTCTTATAAAAAAGATGATGAAAAAGGAAAAGAAGTTTGTGATAGAATTATTAACTCAATAAAGATTAAAAATGCTGAATAATTTTGAATTTCATAGTCCTGAGTTTTTATGGCTATTGCTAATAATTCCACTATTGGCAGTATGGTTTTTCTTTAGTAGAAAAAAAGAAAATGCCCTGCTAACCATTTCATCGGTAAAAGGATTTAAAGGAGGAAGTTCTGTTATTCCTAAATTAAAACCGTTACTGCATATTTTCAGATTATTAGCCTTAGCATCATTAATTATTGCCTTGGCTCGTCCCAGAAATGTAGCAGTAAGTAAAAGGACAAAATCGAATAGAGGTATAGACATTGTAATGGCAATAGACGTATCAGCAAGTATGTTAGCAAAAGATTTAAAGCCCAACCGATTAGAAGCCTTAAAAAAAGTGGCAATAGACTTTGTAAATCGTCGTCCTAATGACCGAATAGGTATTGTGGAATATGCCGGAGAAAGTTTTACCAGAACCCCTATTACAAGTGATAAATCTATCGTAAAACGAACCATATCTGAAATAAAATGGGGACAGTTAGACGGAGGAACGGCTATTGGTATGGGATTAGGCTCTGCTGTTAATAGACTAAAAAAAAGCAAGGCAAAAAGTAAAGTTATTATTTTATTGACAGATGGCGTAAACAATACAGGTTTTGTTGACCCCAAAACAGCTACCGACTTAGCAAAAGAATTGGGAATAAAAGTATATACCATAGGAATCGGAACAAACGGAACAGCTCCTTTTCCTTGGGCTAAAGACCCCATTACAGGACAATTATCTTTTAGAAATCAACAAGTAGAAATTGATGAAAATCTACTAAAACACATTGCGAAAGAAACAAACGGACGTTATTTTAGAGCTACTAATAATACAAAGCTAAAAGCAATTTATGACGAAATTGATAAATTAGAAAAAACGAAAATTGAGGAGTTTAAGTATTATAATTATACCGAAAAATATCGCTTTTGGGTATTCTTAGCAGGATTATTCCTATTACTTGAATTTTTATTAAGGAATACCATTTTTAAAAGTTTTATTTAAACGATTGGTTAAATAAGCTAAAAAAATAAAAATCAGATAGGTATTGGTAATTATGATTTTGAAAGCGAAAAAACAATTACATAGGTAAATAAACTAACGCTTAAACAATAAAAAAATGTATAGATTAGAGGAGCCAACATATTTTATATTATTCGGAATTTTACCGATACTTGTAGTAATTTATCTGCTTGTATTTTGGTGGAAAAAGCGTACACAAAAAAAATTTGCTTCGGTAGGCTTATTAAACAAAATAGCACCCAATACATCAACCTTTAAACCCTTTTTAAAACTTGTTTTTCTACTGATAGGGCTGTCTTTTTTAATTATATCATTGGTAAACCCTAAAATGGGAACAAAGCTAAAAACTGTAAAACGAGAAGGAGTTGATATTGTTTTTGCCTTAGATGTTTCTAAAAGTATGTTAGCAGAGGATATTGCTCCCAATAGATTGGAAAAAGCAAAACAAATTATTTCAAAAATCATTGATAAGTTAGGTAGCGACCGCATTGGGATTATTATTTATGCCGGTAATGCGTATCCGCTACTACCCATTACTACTGACCACGCATCAGCAAAAATGTTTTTGCAAGGTGCTAATCCGGATATGGTTTCAAGTCAAGGAACTGCTATTAACGAAGCATTGAGTTTAACCAAAACATACTATAATAATGACGAACAAACGAATAAGTTTTTGATTATTATTTCAGACGGAGAAGATCATCAAGAGGAAACAAAACAAGTAGCTCAAAATTTAAAAAACGAGGGCGTAAAAATTTATACTATTGGTGTAGGAACAGAAAAAGGAGGTCCTATACCTATGAAATTAAACGGTTCTCTAATAGGCTACAAAAAAGACCGCAAAGGCGAAACCGTTATCACTCATCGAAAACCCAATGTACTGCAAGAAATAGCAACAATATCCGATGGATTTTATATAGATGGAAATAAAACGGAAAATCCTGTAAAAAAAATAGAAAAACTGATTACAAATGCACAAAAAAGCGAGTTTGAAACCAAACAGTTTTCAGATTATAAAGACCAGTTTCAATGGTTTGTAGGTTTTGGATTGTTTTTTTTATTATTAGACATTTTCCTATTCGACAAAAAAACAAAATGGATTAAAAAGGTGGATTTGTTTAATGAAAATAAGCTGTAGTTTGTGATTTTTTTACCTATTCAGAAAGGATATAAAGCGTGATTAATATTGGCTGTTATGAAAAATATTTTAAAGAATTTAAAAAATATTAAATGAAATCTAATTTAAAAATATCAATTTTATTATTTGTTGTGTTTGTAACAGCATCGTTGTCGGCACAAATAGATACATTACAACTTAATAGAGAAGCACGTTCTTTATTACGAGAGGGAAATAAATTGTATAATAAGGAAAAATATAAGGACGCATCTATTGCTTACAGAAAGGCGTTGGGTAAAAACAGTCAATATGATAAAGCAAGTTATAATTATGGTAACGCCTTGTATCAAAGTAAAAACTACAAAGAAGCTGTTACTGAATACGAACTAACCACCAAAACCTCAAAGGATAAATTTGCAAAAGCAGAGGCTTATCACAATATAGGCAATGCAATGATGGAGCAAAAACAATATCAACAAGCAGTAGAGGCGTATAAAAATGCGTTACGAAATAATCCTAAAGATGATGAAACTCGGTATAATTTGGCTGTAGCTAAAAAGAATGCCGAAAAAGAAAAGAAAAACAACAAACAAAACAATAATAATAAGGACGATAAGCAAAATAAAGATAACAAAGACAAGAAAGATAAGAATAAAAAGGACAACAAAGACGATAAACAAAAAGATAAAAATAAAGATAAGCAGGATAAGAAAGATAAGAACGACAAAAAGGAGAATAAACAAGATAAAGACAAGCAAAATCAAGGAAAGAACGACAAAAAAGACCAAAATAAAAAGCCGAAACCGCAACAAGGTAAAATGACTCCTGAGCAAATAAAACAATTGTTAGAAAGCCTAAACAACGAAGAGAAAAAAACACAGAAAAAAATGAACGTAAAAAAGGCTAAAGGGAGAAAAGTAAAACAGGAAAAAGATTGGTAGTAGCTAAAGAAATAGTTATGTAGTGTAGTGTCTGCAAGAAAACTATCAAATTTTACAAAATAAATTATTTTAGTGATATTTATTTTCTT
>FUHQ01000032.1_pt1 | contig 12159 bp, 9 predicted proteins | sample 1003131 | NCBI WGS metagenome assembly FUHQ01 (sample SAMEA4075884, study PRJEB14783) | cnidarian metagenome | reverse complement strand
GATGGGGAATAGAGTAACCTGTGTAGATATTGATGAAACAAAAATAAATAGATTAAAAAAAGGAATTATTCCTATTTATGAGTCAGGATTGGAGGCAAAGGTGTTAAAAAATCTTGACAGAGGTAATCTGCGGTTTACTACAAAATTGGAAGATGTTATAGCAAATACTAAAATAGTATTTATAGCGGTAGGGACACCTATGGGAGAAGATGGTTCAGCAGATTTACAATATGTATTGTCTGTGGCAAAAGAAATAGGGCAGAAGATGCAAAATAGATTAGTTGTAGTGGATAAATCTACTGTTCCAGTGGGTACAGCCGATAAAGTAAAAGCAACCATACAAGCTCAGTTAGATAAACGAGGTGTACAGATAGTATTTGATGTAGTTTCAAACCCAGAATTTCTTAAAGCAGGAGACGCTATTAATGATTTTATGAAGCCAGACAGAGTGGTCATTGGAGCAGAAAGTGAGTATGCTTTCAAAAAGATGAAAGAACTGTATAGTCCGTTTTTTAGAACTCATGATCGTTTTATAACGATGGATATAAAATCTGCAGAAATGACCAAATATGCTGCAAATACAATGTTGGCAACAAAAATTTCTTTTATGAATGAAATAGCTAATATTTGCGAACGTGTAGGGGCGGATGTAAATAATGTACGTATTGGTATTGGTTCAGATAGCCGTATAGGATACAGTTTTATTTATCCAGGTTGTGGATATGGAGGTTCTTGTTTTCCTAAAGATGTAAAAGCACTGAAAAAGATAGCAGAAGAATATAACTATAATGCAGAATTAATTACAGCTGTAGAAAATGTTAATGATAGACAAAAATTAGTGATAGCTGAAAAAATAATCAAAAAGTATGGACAAAACTTATCAGGAAAAATATTTGCGTTATGGGGCTTAGCTTTTAAGCCAGAAACAGATGATATGCGTGAAGCACCTGCTATTTATATCGCTAAGGAATTGGTAAAAAGAGGTGCTAAAATACAAGCATATGACCCTAAAGCAATAGATGAAGCACAGTGTTTTTATTTAAAAGATATTAAAAATATCAATTATTTTAAAAGAAAATATGAGGCGTTGAAAAATGCAGATGCCTTGATATTACTTACTGAATGGAAAGAATTCCGTTCTCCAGATTTTGAAGAAATAAAAAAAGAATTAAAAAATCCTGTTATTTTTGATGGACGTAATCAGTACATTGCATATCATTTGGAAGAAAAAGGATTTGTATATTATAGAATAGGAAAAGAAACCGTAAATAAACAATAGTATAAAGATGACCAAAGTAAATAAAAACAATACTAAAGCACAGATATTAGATGCATATGAAAAATTATTGGAAGAGGTAGAAAAGCGTTCGGAAGATAATCTTAAAGAAGCACAACAACGTAAAGAAGCAATACAAAAAGTAGAAAAAGTAGAAAAAACAACGGAATTGGATATCGTTCAACAAATTAACAAAACAAAAGGGAATTTTGTAGAAGCATTAGAAGAATTATCAATTAGTTTAATTCAAGAAAGGAAAAAATTATCTGAAATACAAGAGGTTATAAAAATAGAAGAAAAACATCTTGAAGATTTATATGGTATAAAAGTTGGGGTAGATTCTTTGGCAACGGTGTTGTTGGTTCAGAAAGAAAAGGAGGAAGTTTTTTATAAAAAGATGGAAGAGGAACGTGAAACTTGGGAAAAAGAAAAAACAGCCTACAAAGAAGAGCAAAAAGAACTGAAAACACAAATAGAAAAACAACGAAAACGAGAAGAGGAGGAGTATTTATATACCATAAAACAAAAACGAAAACAGGAAGAAGATGAATATTTGCAACAAAAAACGAAACAAGAAACAGATTTAAAAGAGAAACGAATAGCTTTTGATAGAACGTTTTCGGAACGGGAACAATTATTAAAAAAAAGCGAATCAGAATTAGTGACCTTACGAAAAGAAAGCGAAAGTTTTTTAGAGAAAATAGAAACAGCAGTAGCACAAGCAAAAGCAGAAACTGAAGAAAAACTGCAAGTGATTTTTAAATACGAAAAAGAATTAAAAGAAAAAGAAGTGGAAGGTCAATTGCTATTGAAAAACCATCAAATTTCGAGTTTGGAAGCTAAAATTAAAGAAATGGAAATTCAATTGAAGACGGCAGGGGTTAAAGTAGATAATTCAGAACAAACGGTAAAAGATATTGCCTTAAAAGCAATAGAAAATTCAGGAAAAACACAAGTGGTAGAAAGAGAAAAAATAAAGGAGTAAAGACTTTATAAACTTTTAACTTGAGGATGTAATACGATTTATGATTAAAAAAATCGTATAAATTGTTAGTCTTATCAATAATAAAATGAGTTATAAAACACAGATTTTAGAAAAAATTAAATTAAACACTGAAGTTGTTGGAATTGTAGGCTTGGGCTATGTAGGGTTGCCATTGGCGGTAAATTTTGTGGAATCTAAAGTTAAAGTATTCGGTTTTGATAAGTCTTTGAATAAAGTAGAAAAAGTTAACGGAGGAGAAAACTATATAAAAGATATTAAAGACGAAACTCTAAAAAAAGTAATTAATAACGGTAAATTAGTTGCTACAACAGATTTTTCTAAAATAAAAAACTGTGATGCACTCATTATTTGTGTCCCCACTCCTTTGGATAAATTCAGAAAACCCGATATGAGTTATATTGAGTCCGCTTGTAAAGAAATAGGGCAAAATATGAAACCGGGAGTTTTTATTAGTTTAGAAAGCACGACCTACCCTACAACCACCGAAAATTTTATGCTTCCTATTATAGAAAAAGAAAGCGGATTAAAGCAAGGAAAAGATTTTTGGTTAGCGTATTCTCCAGAACGTGTTGATCCAGGAAATAAAGAATTTCAAACCAGAAACACCCCCAAAATATTAGGCGCTATGACTTCTGAAGGTGTTGAAATAGGGGAAAAACTGTACACAAAAGCCATTGAAAATATTCATACAGTAAGTTCTCCTCGTGTGGCTGAAATGGTAAAGATATTGGAAAATACATATCGTTTGGTTAATATTAGTTTAATAAATGAATTGGCCTTGCTTAGTGGTAAAATGGATATTAATATTTGGGAAGTAATAGAGGCTGCTAAAACAAAACCTTTTGGATTTCAGGCTTTTTATCCAGGGCCAGGTATTGGAGGACATTGTATTCCTTTAGACCCTTTTTATTTAGATCATATTGCTAAGCAGTTTGATTTTGATTTAACGATGATTAATACTGCCGGACATATTGATATGCGTATGCCTCATTATATGTACATAAAAATAGCTGCCGCATTAAATAATTATAAAAAGGCAGTAAACGGTAGTAAAATTTTATTTTTAGGAGTAGCCTATAAACCCAATATTGATGACGAAAGGGAATCACCAGCTTTAAAAATAATGGATATTGTTGCTCATAAAGGAGGAGAGGTAAGTTATTACGATACTTATATAAAAAGTGTAACAACTCCTAAAGAGAAAAAATATAATTCCATAGAATTAACCAAAAGAGGGTTGCAAGAGGCAGATTGTGTTGTTTTAACTACAAATCACGATACTTTTGATGTTGATTTTATAAAAAAAGAGGCTCGTTTAATTGTAGATTTACGAAATATGATAAATGAATCATCTGATAAAGTGTATAAACTTTAAAAAACAAGCAGATATGATTCCAATAGTTGTCAATAACGGACAGATAAAAAAATATTATCACGAAGTTTTAAGGTGTAATTCTCAATTAATATTTATACGAGTTGTTGTTTTGGGTAATGTTTTGCAAGAACACATCAAAATTTTTAACAGCTAAGATTATGAATTATTTTGCACACGAAACAGCCGTTATAGATGAGGGTTGTAAAATAGGAAACGAAACTAAAATATGGCATTTTTCGCATATAATGCCCAATTGTGAGTTAGGTGAAAGGTGTAATATTGGTCAAAATGTAGTAGTTTCCCCTGATGTTGTTTTAGGGAAGAATGTAAAAGTTCAAAATAACGTATCTATTTATACCGGAGTTATTTGTGAAGATGATGTTTTTTTGGGACCTTCAATGGTTTTTACCAATGTAATCAACCCAAGAAGTGCTGTTAATAGAAAATCAGAATATATGAGGACTCTCGTTAAAAAAGGAGCGAGTATTGGGGCTAACGCAACTATTGTATGTGGTAATAATATAGGAAAATATGCTTTTATAGGAGCAGGAGCGGTAGTAACAAAAGAAGTTCCTGATTTTGCATTAGTAGTAGGCAATCCGTCAAGGCAGATAGGTTGGATTAGTGAATATGGGCATCGTTTGCATTTTGATGAAAAAGGAGTGGCTGTTTGTAAAGAAAGTAAACAAGAATACCGATTAGAAAAAGAGAAGGTAAAGAGAGTAAGGTAGTTCTAAAAAATATAAAAAACTAAGAAGACTAAAATTGCCATATATCAAATAGAATTTGTGAATTAGCTATACCCAAAGAATGAATATAACCAACATTTTACATCAAGGCGAAAACGAAAAGGTAGAATTTAAAACTACTTTTAGTAAAGCCGTAATTGAAACTTTGGTGGCTTTTGCCAATACCCAAGGTGGGGTAGTGTATGTGGGTGTAAAAGATAATGGAACAGTTGTAGGTGTAGTATTGGAAAAGGAAAGTATTCAAAAATGGGTAAATGAGATAAAACAAAAAACAGAGCCTACGATTATTCCCACTGTGAAAAGTATTGACATTGATAACAAAACAATTGTAACAATACAAATACAAGAATACCCTGTAAAGCCCATTGCGGTACAAGGCAAATATTTTAGAAGAATAAAAGGGGCTAACCATTTGATGAGTGCCATAGAAATTGCTGATTTGTATATGTTGTCGATGCAATATTCATGGGATGCCTATCCTTATATTAAGGCTACTTACAGTGATTTAAATGAAGATAAAATCAATACATTTATAGGTAAAGTCAATCATTCAGGGCGTTTTGAATTGCCCAAAAATCCTAAAAAAGCACTGATTAAATTAAAACTTATAAAGGATGATGTTCCAACTAATGCCGCAATGGTATTATTTTCAAAAGAAAATTTATTATATAACGTACACATTGGTCGATTTAAAACACCGAGTTTAATTGTTGCAGATAATATGGTAAATGGGAATTTATATGATGTAGTAGAAAAATCGATGCAATATATTATTTCGCACCTTAAATTTGCATTTGAAATAACAGGGAAAACCACACAACGTACCGAGATACCTGAATACCCGCTTGATGCAATTAGAGAATTACTATTAAATGCCATTATTCACCGTAATTATCAAAGTCCAACAGATATTCAAATAAAAATTTTTGATAATGCTATTAATTTTTTTAACCCTTCGGGCTTATATGGTAATATTACTGTGGAAGATTTAAAAACAGACACTTACAGGGCAAGTACAAGGAATAAATTAATAGCCGAAGCCTTTTATTTAACCAAAGATATAGAAAAATACGGTAGTGGCTTTACTCGTATCCGAAAGGAAATAGAAGATTACCCAACTATGACTTTTAGGTACGAAAATAGAAGTTATGGCTTTTTTTCTGAATTGAGTTACAAAGAACAACGCATTACAATAGCTAAACCTAAAGAGTTGGGAAAAGAGTTGGGAAAAGAGTTGGGAAAAGAGTTGGGAAAAGAGTTGGGAAAAGAGTTGGGAAAAGAGTTAAATAAAAATCAACTTAAAATAATAAAATTAATAGAACAGCACAAAAATATCACCATAGATGAATTAACTAAATTAATAGGAATAAGTACAACAGCTATAGAAAACAACATAGCTAAACTTAAAGAAAAAGGCATATTAAAGCGAGTAGGAGGAAGAAAAACAGGTTATTGGGAAATAATTCAACAAAAAACTAAAGGGAAGTAGAAGAGCTATTTTAAAAGATATCCAAAAATAATAAAATATGAAAAATTTTGCATTAATAGGAGCAGCGGGTTATATAGCACCAAGACATTTAAAAGCAATAAAAGATACAAATAATAATTTGCTAGCAGCACTTGATAAATTTGATAGTGTGGGGATTATGGATAGTTATTTTCCAGATGCTACTTTTTTTGTAGAAACAGAACGTTTTGATAGACATATTGAAAAATTAAAATATGACGAGGGTGTAAATATCGATTATGTAAGTATTTGTACACCAAATTACTTACACGACTCTCATATTCGTATGGCATTGCGTAGAGGAGCAGATGCTATTTGTGAAAAACCATTAGTATTAAATCCTTGGAATTTAGATGCTTTACGAAGAATGGAACAGGAAACAGGACAAAAAATATATAATATACTTCAATTAAGAGAGCATCAAAGTATTATTGACTTAAAAAAGAAGATTGATGCAGCACCTAAAGACAAAATTTTTGATGTAGATTTAACGTATTTAACATCAAGAGGAAATTGGTATTATACTTCTTGGAAGGGAGATGTTTCAAAGTCAGGAGGCATTGCAACGAATATAGGGGTGCATTTTTACGATATGTTATCATATATATTTGGTGGGGTGCAAAAAAATATAGTACATTTGCACCAACACGACAGAGCCGCAGGATATTTGGAGTTTAAAAGAGCAAGAGTACGTTGGTTTTTATCCATTAATTACGATATGTTGCCAGAAGAGGTAAAAGCAAAAGGACAGAGAACCTACCGTTCTATCACTATTGAAGGAGAAGAATTAGAGTTTTCAGGTGGGTTTGCCGATTTGCATACACGAGTATATGAAGGAATTTTAGAAGGAAATGGATATGGATTGGAAGATGTACGTCAAGCGATAGAAATTGTGTATGATATACGGAATGCAAAACCAATAGGTTTAAAAGGAGATTATCATCCATTTGTGAAAGGGTAATATAAAATAAATAAATTTTTAGAAAATTAAAATAAATGAATATAGCAGTGGTGGGTACAGGTTACGTAGGTTTAGTTTCAGGAACATGTTTCGCTGAAATGGGAAATCAAGTAACTTGTGTAGATATTGACGAAGCAAAGGTAAATAAACTGAAAAAAGGAATTATTCCTATTTATGAACCAGGATTGGAGGCAATGGTTTTAAAAAATGTAGAGAGAAATAATTTGCAGTTTACTACCAAATTGGAAGATGTTATAGCAAAAGATAAAATTGTATTTATAGCCGTAGGGACACCTATGGGAGAAGACGGTTCAGCAGATTTACAGTATGTACTGTCCGTAGCAAGAGAAATCGGTCAGAAAATGCAAAATCGCTTGGTCGTTGTGGACAAATCAACAGTTCCAGTAGGAACGGCTGATAAGGTAAAAGCAACTATTCAAAAGGAATTAGATAAGCGAAATGTACAGATAGCATTTGATGTAGTTTCAAATCCCGAATTTTTAAAAGAAGGAGATGCTATTAATGATTTTATGAAACCGGATAGGGTAGTTATAGGAGCAGAAAGTGAATATGCTCTAAATACTATGAAAGAGTTATATATGCCATTTACGATGTCTCACGAACGATTTATAGGTATGGATGTTCGTTCGGCAGAGATGACGAAATACGCAGCAAATGCAATGTTGGCAACAAAGATTTCGTTTATGAATGAAGTGGCTAATATTTGTGAACGAGTGGGAGCAGATGTAAATAATGTGCGTATTGGTATTGGTTCTGATAGTCGTATAGGATACAGTTTTATTTATCCAGGATGTGGATACGGAGGTTCTTGCTTTCCTAAAGATGTAAAAGCATTGAAAAAAATAGCAGAAGAACATAATTATAAAGCCGAATTAATAACAGCCGTAGAGGATGTAAATGACAGGCAAAAATTAGTAATCGCTGAAAAGATTATCAAAAAGTATGGAGAGGATTTGTCAGGAAAAGTATTTGCATTATGGGGGTTAGCATTTAAACCTGGTACAGATGATATGCGTGAGGCTCCAGCTATTTATGTTGCTAAAGAGCTAGTGAAACGAGGAGCAAAAATACAAGCATACGACCCTAAAGCAATGGGTGAAGCACAGCATTTTTATTTAAAAGATGTTGAAAATGTCAATTATTTCAAAAGAAAATATGAGGTGTTGAAGAATGCAGATGCATTGATATTGCTTACCGAATGGAAAGAGTTTCGTTCTCCTGATTTTGAAGAAATAAAATCAGAATTGAAAGAGCCTGTTATTTTTGATGGTCGCAACCAATATATTGCATATCATTTGGAAGAAAAAGGTTTTGAGTACATAAGAATTGGGAAGTAAGATGAAAATACTTGTTACAGGAACTGCTGGGTTTATAGGCTTTCACTTGGTAGAGGCATTGTTGAGACAGACTAATGCTAGTATTGTTGGTATCGATAATATCAATGACTATTATGATGTAAGTTTGAAGTATGCACGGCTGAGAGAGTCTGGGATTGAGCGAGATAGAATTGTAGGTTGTGAGCAGTCCTTAACTTATGTACAAAGTGATAAATACGAGAATTATCAGTTTTTAAAATTAGATATTACAAATTTACAATTGCTAGAGCAACTTTTCCAAAAAGAAAAATTTACCCATGTTGTAAATCTTGCAGCACAAGCGGGTGTGCGTTATTCTTTGGAGAATCCACATGCTTATGTGCAATCTAATTTAGTGGGATTTGTAAATTTATTGGAGTGTTGTCGCCATAATAAAATAGAGCATTTTGTGTATGCTTCAAGTTCATCGGTTTATGGAGCAAATGCCAAAATTCCATTTTCAGAAGAAGATAGAGTAGATTATCCTGTAAGTTTGTATGCGGCAACTAAAAAAAGTAATGAATTAATGGCTTATACATATAGCCATTTGTACGATTTGCCAACAACAGGTTTGCGATTTTTTACGGTTTACGGGCCTTGGGGGCGACCAGATATGGCTCCAATGCTATTTGCTAACGCTATAAGTAAAGGAGAGCCAATAAAGGTGTTTAATAATGGCGATATGCAACGAGATTTTACTTATGTTGATGATATTGTAGAAGGTGTTGTTCGCTGTATTAGGGCGTTACCAAAAGCGACTCCGAAAGCTGAAGTGTTTAATATAGGCAACTCACAACCTATGGATTTAATGGAATTTATTTCCACTATTGAAGAATGTATGGGGCAAAAAGCACAAAAGAATTTTATGCCAATGCAAGATGGTGATGTAAAACGCACTTGGGCAGATACGACAAATTTAACTAAAAAAACTGGGTACAAACCCGATACTAAGCTAAAAGATGGTGTTGAGAAATTTGTAAAATGGTTTGAACAAGGCTACTGATGTTGGATATTTCTACCATATTACAACAAGGTGAGACCGAAACCGTAGAATTTAAAACCTCATTCGGAAAAACCGTTATTGAAACTTTGGTGGCTTTTGCTAACTCCAAGGGAGGTGTGCTGTATGTGGGTGTTAAAGATGACGGGACAGTTATAGGCGTAGAACTCGAAAAGGAAAGTCTGCAAGAATGGGCAAACGAGATTAAGCAAAAGACAGCACCTATTATTGTGCCTGATATAAAAACACACGAATACAGCGGACGCACAATTATTGAATTTTCGATAAATGAATACCCGGTAAAACCTGTAGCAATACAGGGAAGATATTATAAAAGAGTACAAAATGCCAATCATTTACTCTCGCCAATTGAAATTTCAGATTTACACTTGAAGACAATTAACGAAAGTTGGGATTATTACCCTGATAATTTGCACGATACTTCTATTATATCTAAGGATAAAGTTAGTCGGTTTATTAAAAAAATAGAAGACTATCAGCAGTTGGAAATAAATGAAACTCCAATGCATTTTCTTAACAAACAAGATATATTGAGAGATGGGAAACTAACTTATGGTGCATATTTGCTTTTTGCCGAAGAGTTTACAACTATTAGCGAAATACAAATAGGTAGATTTAAAACGCCAACACTTATTATCGATTCATTTTCTACCCGAAAAGATTTATTTACCGAGGTGGAAGAAATAATGCTTTTCATTAAGAAGCACTTAAAAGTCGAATATATTATTACGGGAAACCCTCAACGTGAAGAACGTTTTGATTATCCTATTGATGCTATTCGTGAAATTGTTTTAAATATGATAGTGCATCGCGATTATAGGCAAAGCAGTGATAGTGTTATTAAAATATTTGACGATAAAATAGAGTTTTACAATCCGGGAGGTTTATATGGAGAATATTCTGTAAATGATTTATTGTCGGGTAATTATAAGTCGAGAGCAAGAAATAAGATGATTGCTTTTGCTTTTAAATCAGTTGGTTGGATAGAACGTTATGGTTCCGGAATAACCAGAATTTTACGTATTTGTAAAGAATATGGTGTCGTTCCGCCTACTTTTAGTGAAGAACCAGGTGGTTTTGTTGTAACTATTTGTAATGAAAAGTTAGATGTAAAAGACGACCTAAAAGACGACCTAAAAGACGACCTAAAAGAAAGAATAACAGAACGAGAACAGCAAATAATATCGTTGATACAAGAAAATAGAAATATAACACAGCAAGAATTGAGTTCTCTCATTGGTATAACAAATAGAAATATAAGAAACAATATTGCTAAACTCAAGCAAAAAGGCATATTAAAGCGAGTAGGAGGCAGAAAATCGGGTTATTGGCAAATAATAAAACAAGAAAAATAAATACCAAAAAACACAAAGGGTAAAATAAAATAACTATGAAAAATAACAGGATATTAATATTAGATGATTTGCGAGGTATTGCCATTTTAACTGTCGCGTTTTATTACTACTTTTTTGTGTATTATAAAAACAATGATGTTTCTAATACTTTTTTAAAAGGGTATAAGGTATTTAATGATTATTTGAATTTTGGTGCATTTGGAGTATCTTTGTTTTTTTTAACAAGTGGTTTTGTGATTGCTGTTTATAATGAGAAGTTAGGAGGTACTACTGATGATGTTACCGATAGAACTGCTTTAATAATTTTTGAAATGAAACAAAATAAGACGGTTACAACAAAAAAGTTAGCAAAAAAATCAAAGGTTAATAAAAGAACTATTTTAAGAGATATAGAAAACTAAAAAAAACAAAGGCGTATTAAAAAACAATGTATTGGAGATGAAAGAAAAGTTGAAGAAAATAGTATCTCACAAAGGATTCCGAAAATACGGAGCAAATACCTTGTGGCTCTTATCAGAGAAAATATTACGAATGACTGTCGGTCTTTCTGTAGGTATTTGGGTAGCGAGGTATTTAGGGCCTGATAGATTTGGACTTTTTAGTTATGTGCAAAGTTTTGTAGGACTTTTCATTGCAATAGCAACTTTAGGACTCGATAGTGTCGTAATAAGAGAATTAATTAATAATGCGGAAAGAAGAGATGAATTGCTTGGCACTGCTTTTTTTTTAAGAATTATTGGAGCTTTAATTGTATTGTCTATTTTGGGTGTAGCGATTCATTTTACATCGAATGATCAATACACAAATACTTTGGTTTTTATTATAGCATCAACCACCTTGTTCCAATCATTTAATGTGATTGATTTTTATTTTCAAAGTAAAGTGCTGAGTAGATATGTGGTGTATTCTAATGTTATATTGCTTTGCGTTAGTAGTACGATAAAAATTATTCTTATTCTTTGTAATGCTCCTCTTATAGCTTTTGTATGGTTAGTTCTATTCGATAGTATTGTGTTGGCTCTAGGGATTGTATACTTTTTTTTAAAAAGTACTCCATCTTTTAAAATCGAAAAGTTAGTTTTTAATAAATTCACGGCAATTGCATTATTAAAGGATAGTTGGCCTCTTGTTTTAAGTAGTGTTATTATATCCATTTATATGAAAATAGATCAAGTAATGATTAAAGAATTATTAGATACTGATGCAGTAGGAGAGTATGCAGTAGCAGTAAAATTAAGTGAAGTGTGGTATTATATTCCAATTGTAATTGTCAACTCTTTCTTTCCTGCAATAATGAATTCTAGGAGGAAAAGTTTAAAGTTATATTTTTCTAGAATACAGTACTTGTATGATTTTATGTTTTGGATGGCAATATTAATTGCCTTGATAGTCAATTTCACAGCTCCTTATTTAATAGGTCTTCTATATGGTGAGCAATATTTTAATTCGGCAAGCATTCTTGTAATACATGTTTGGGCTGGAGTTTTTATGTTTGTAGGAATGGTTTGTTCTAAATATTTAATAGCTAAAAAC
>FUHQ01000031.1_pt1 | contig 12188 bp, 3 predicted proteins | sample 1003131 | NCBI WGS metagenome assembly FUHQ01 (sample SAMEA4075884, study PRJEB14783) | cnidarian metagenome | reverse complement strand
CTTCGCCAAACAAACGCTTAAATCCGTAATCCGTAAAGGGATTGATGTATTTTTCAGCAAAGTAATCCATTATATCTCTTTTTGCAAAGATATAAAAAATTTTTTTAGCTTTTGGCTGTTAGCCTTTAGCTGTTGGGTGTTGGGTTTTAGCTTTTAGCCTTTAGCTGTTGGCGGTTTTATTGACTTCAAACTTCCGTCTCCCGTCTTTTTTAGCTTTTAGCCTTTAGCTGTTGGCTGTTGGCGGTTTTATTGACTTCAAACTTCCGTCTCCCGTCTTCCATCTTCCGTCTTCCGTCTTCCATCTTCCGCCTTTTTTAGCTTTAATTTTTAATTTTTAATTCTCAACTCTTAGTCTCCCAAACTTCTCAAAATTTTTCGATTGAAACAGTATTTAACATTTTTTTTAGAAAAAAACACAGATTTTCATCTCTAAAAATTTTACAAAATATTCCCATTCGTCACAAAAGCATCTTAAAAACGTTACAAAAACGTTACACTCTTTATTTTCTTTGTTTTTAAAATGTTGTTTTTTAGTGTTTTATACGTCTTTTTAAAATGTAAGGAAAGTGTAATACTTTTTTTTTGGAGGTTTTGTTATCTCAATATAATTTTGGAGGACAGCAAAGATAATTTAACATAAAAACAATTAAAATCTTTTATTTTTTAACATTTATTAATATTTAAAAACAAGAAACAATGAAAAAAATTTCACTATTTATTGTAACTTTATTATTAGGAGTTGCAATGTACGGACAGGGTATAGCAGTACAAGGTATTGCAAGAGATGCTCAAAAAAGTGCTATTACTAACGAGCAAAAACAATTTACCTTTACTATTTCAGGAGCAACCTCACTATACCAGGAAAAACAAAATATTACTACAGATGCTTTTGGAGTATTTTCGCATATAGTAAGTACAGGCACGCAATCATCGACTAAAAACTTTGATGAATTAAACTTTGCCGAAAAATTAACATTAATTGTAAGTGTTGATGGAGTAGGGGAAGTATATAGAAAACCATTCAGCTATACTCCTTACGCTTATTATGGTACGAATGGAGTGACAGTAGGTACTATTGTAGCTTATATGGGGAGTCTTCCTCCGAAAGGTTGGTTATTGTGTGACGGAAAACCTGTGCCGAACAAACCCAAATACAAAAAACTAAGAACTATATTAGGTACATCTGCAACTGGTACTGTCATTACCCCAGACCTTAGAGGACGCTTTTTAAGAGGAGCAGGTGTGGGAAAGGGACTGCTCAATAAAATATTAATAGCAAGGATTGGACAAACCCAATATGATGACGTTGGAAAACATAACCACGGTAAAGGTGGTTTAAAAATATCAAAGGCTGGTAAACATAGTCACACGATACAATACGTAGCCCTGGAAGGAAAAGGACAGAAAGGAGGTAGTAATTTCTTTTGGAAAAACGCTAATGGAAATACTGCACATACTACTCGAGAAAGCGGAGAACATACTCATGCTATAACAGGACGTACAGGCGAAACAGGAGGCGTTGAAACACGACCATACAGCTACGGAGTGAACTACATTATAAAATACTAATAATTTTAAAAACCCAATTAACAATGAAAAGAATTAAATTGACATTGGTACTTATTTTAGTAAGTGTTACAATGTACGGACAAGGTATAGCAGTACAGGGTATTGCAAGGGATACTCAAAAAAGGGCTATTGCCAATGAACGAAAAGAATTTACTTTTTTTATTTCTGGGGAAACCTCGGAATATAAAGAAACAAAAAATATTGCTACCGATGTTTTTGGAATGTTTTCGCATGTAGTAGGTACAGGTACTAAAATATCAGCAAGACACTTTGATGAATTAAACTTTGCCGAAAAATTAACGCTCATTGTAAGTGCTGATGGAGTAGGAGAAGTATATAAAAAAGAATTCAATTACATGCCTCAAGCACATTATATTATGAATGGCGTACCAGTAGGTACTATTATAGCTCATATGTCTGGTGGTTCTGATGGAATTTACGAGAACCCCAAATTTGCACCAAAGGGTTGGTTACTATGTAATGGAAATCCTATCGATCCAAAACACAAAAAATTAATAGCCTTAATAGGAACCGACACTCCAGACCTTAGAGGACGCTTTTTAAGAGGTGCAGGCACAGGAAAGGGACTGGACGGTAAAATAGATGAAGTAGAACTAGGAAGAAATCAAGAGCCTGAAATTAAAGGACATAGCCACGGTGTGGGTGCGTTAAAAACTTCAGAGACTGGTAGTCATAGTCACTCTATAGAAAAATTTACTAAAGGAAATGCAATAGTTGCTGGAACGGGAATAATAGCAGTAGAAACAGCTAGCATATTAAGGTTTCCTACCCCTACTACAGGTGCACATTCTAAAACTACTTCGGAATCAGATGAGCATAATCATGGTATAGAAGGAGAGACAGACAATAGCGGTAGTTTTGATACAAGACCATACACTTATGTCGTAAACTATATTATAAAATATTAATTATAAAAACACATTTATTATGAAAAAACTACTAATATTTCTGGTGGCTTTTTGGGTGTTTGGTTATACCTACGCTCAACAAGAGTCAGCCCCACTTTATTTTATCGGATCAGGGGCATCGGACTTAGAAACGAACGGACAAAAATACCAACTGCAGGTTGGAGGAAGTATTGTATATGGTACAAATGGTCAATACAGCGTAATGTTCCCCTACAATGTACTATATACCAAAGCAACTTTTTCAGAAGAAAATTTTTCGGTGTCCAAAGGATATTATGGCGATAAAGTGAGCCTAAATTGGATAGTAGAAGCTAACCAAGACAAAGTAAAACGTTTTGTTGTATATCGTAAATTATTATCAGAACCGGATAGTGAATACAAGCAAATAAAAACTTTGGCAAGCGATACATACAGTTATGATGATAAATATGTACAAGCAGGAATTTTATATAGTTATAAGGTAGTGGCGGAAGGTGTTTCTGTTTTTAATAAGTTCTATATCACGTATATTGAAGGTGTTGGGTTTAGGAGTCCTACGGCTACCATAACAGGTAAAATTTCTTTTAAAGGAGGTACGCCTGTAAAAGATGTTGTGGTACAAGCACAATCCGAAAGCGGAGGAAGTAGCGATGCTAATAAAAGTTTTAATGCGAATGGAAAGGGACTAACAGTAAATAAAGTGTATGGTTTTTCAAATGCCAATGCTGTTACATTCCAAACGTGGATAAAAGCGAGTAATGGTGTAGCAACCTCCGAATTGTTTGGGTTTAATAAAAATAAAGCAGGTACAGCGTATGATGCACGTGCAACTTTTAAAATGACCAACGATACTTTTGAGGTAGAAGTTTTTCGAAATGGAACATCAATAGGCAAAAAAACAGTTAGTAAGGCATTTCCTACGGGAAAAATAGATGCGTTTAACAAAGATATATTAACAAGAACACAAGGTTTTTCAGGTTTTGTACATATATCAATCGTTTTGGAAGATAACGAGCATTTTAAACTGTATATAAATGGTAGAGAAATGAACCAAAGCTATGTAAACAATACCGATGCTTATGTATATGAGGCAGGAGTTCCTAGTGGTGATAAGATAAAGGTAACCGAACAAAATAGTGCCAATTTTTCAGCAATAGCAAAGGTAAACAACATAAGTATTTGTAATCATAACGCAGCAGGAAGTTCAGGTACTTATATTGATGAGGTTCGTATTTGGGGTCGTGCATTGTCATCAGAAACTATTAAAACAGATTTTCGCAGGTATATTTCGGGAGGCGAAAGCGGTTTAAAGGCGTATTTTCGTTTTGATGAAGGCTATGGTAACCGATGCTACGATGTGTCAAAAGTAGATTTTGAGTTTAATAAAAACGATGCGGTTATTATTGACAGAAATAAAAATGTATTACCAATTACAGGAAGTCAGGCTTATTTTTCAAATGCTACAACAGATGTTCCGAATGTAAATCAATTAGGCGTTTTTGGTGTTACCGATGCCAATGGTAACTATATTATTTCGGCAATACCCTACAAAGGTGATAGAGAACCGTATAAAATAGCTCCTACTTTGGGGGTTCATAAGTTTTCGCCAGCAGTAAAACCTGTTATTTTAGGAAAAGGCAAGGAAATTGTCAATGAAATGAACTTTGAAGATGTGTCATCATTTGCGTTTTTAGGACAGGTTTTATATGATGTAAGAGGCGTTTTTGACAGTAGTAGAGTGGAACAAGATAACATTAACCAAATAAAAGAACACGGCTATAATCAATACAAAGTAACCAAAGCAGGTAGCACGGAATATTATGACAAAGGGCAGTACTATTACGAAGGAGGCACAAAAGATGCTAGTGGTTATTTAACTGGTGGAAAGTTGTATAAATATGTAAAAATAGGCTTGGAAGATGCTAATATTTTTATAGATGGCGATATGGTTATTGATGAGAATAATCAACCTATAAAAACAAAGTCAGATGGTTCTTTTACGATTCGAGTTCCTATTGGTAAGCACCGTATAGAAGTACAAAAACAAGGGCATACATTTACGTACAACGGTCGTTTTCCTGCTGATAAAACCAAATTATTTGAATTTTATCAAGACCAAACCAAAACAGTTAATTTTGTGGATAATACCCGAATTACAGCCGTAGGGCGTGTAGTAGGTGGGCATATACAGTATAAAAAACCCATCGGGTTTGGTTATAATGGTAAGTACGAACATATAATTAATGAGGGTACACCCAATGAAAAAACCCAAACAGTATCATCAAAAAACAATATCGGAGTTGCTCATATTACCTTACAAGCAGGGACAGATGCCGATAAATCACTTACCATAAAAACAAATGTAGAAACAGGAGAATATAAGATAAACCTAATACCGTATTTATACAAGGTTAAAAGAATTGAAATTCCTAGTAATAAAGGTAATGATGGTATTCGTTTTAATACCTCTTTTAGCGACCTTGATTTTAGAAAGGTAGAAGAACCAAAAGAAGAAGAGTTTATAACAGATGATAATAAAACCTTAAAATCGGTTAAGTTTCATTATCATAAAAGTTTTAAATATCTCGCACCCTCTACGTTGGAGGTTATAAGTCAAGGTTATGAAAAAAAGTTTAAATTAAAGGGAGAATTATACGATTTTTCAGATTTGGCAATACCTTTGTATAAACAACGAAAAGAATATAAAATAGCATTTCAGGTATATCAAAATTACCAAAACAAAGATGCCAGAGACCCTAATTATATATTGGAGGATAAAATATTTTTAAATTCGCCAAGAAATGGTAGGTTTGCTATTACCAATAATATAGCCATCAATAAAATACCTAAAGCTGATGCCATTGTTTTAGCATCGGATAAAAAAACGTGGGTATATAAGTTTAAGGCAGGAAATCCTAACTTTACACCTGCCGAGGGCTATGCACAAAGTTTGTCTGTTCAATATGTTCCAACAGGTAAATCGGCAATTGAACCGACTGTGGGCTTGTATAAAGACAAAGGAATTGTTTTAGGGTTTAAAGATAAAGGAGCTAAAATATTTGCTACAAATGCACCCGAAGTTCCTGATTTAGTACTGCGAGACCCTCCCGGTTCTAATAGTTTTGCTTCCATAGAAAGAGGAAGTGTGTTTACCTTTACCAGAGATTATTCAAATACTGACGAAGATTCTGATACTTACGGATACAACATATCATTGGGAGCAGATATAGAAATTAGCACAGGTATAGGAGTAGAAACAACTACAAGTATTAATGTTACTGCCGATACAGAAGGTAATTTTGAAAAAAGAGTAGCCAAAACATCGGCGACTTCAAGTGAGCATTCTTATTCTTTTTCAAAAACCATTTCAACAAGTGATGACCCCGATTATGTGGGTGCCGATGGCGATTTGTATATTGGTAATTCTAAAAATACCTTTTATACTGAGGTTGATGACCTAAGATTGTTAAACAAAAATAAATCAGGAGCCTTAATATTATCAGGAGTAAAAGATAAAGAGGGAAATCCGTTGTCAAATAATTTGTATTTATATCAAGGTAATAATATGCTTGTTATGGAGCAAATAACGCCTACATTTTTTATGTATTCACAAAAACATATTGTTGAAGTGTTAATCCCAGAGTTTGAAAAATTAAGAGACCAATTAAGAGCAAATCCTCCTGCTCCTACTCAAACATCAAACCCAAGAGTAATAAACGAGCCTAAAAATGCTGTTTTTTATCAAAAACAAATAGATTCTTGGAAACGAATTATTGCTAAAAATGAGGAAGTAAAATTCAAAGCAACAAGCACCGCAGGTAAAAAAGAATTAAAGAAAGCAACTGAAAAGGCTGTAGATGTTATTTATAAAGAAGAATTGAAAGTTTTTGAAGATAAACTAAAAGAACTGGAAAAAGAATACAAAAAAATAAGAGATAAAGAAATAACAGGAGGCGACATTGTTAGACTTGTAAAATACATTCATAAGCAAGTAGAAATATCGAAAATAAAGGTTAAGGTGGAAGAACAACGAAGAAAAGTAAATGTTATAAAAGCAGAAATTAATAAGGTAAAAGACCTTTTTAAAAAGAATTTTACTGAAAATCGTTCTTTTGATGCTGGTTTAGGCGAATTTACAAGCTCTATACAAACCACTCGTATAACAAGTACACAACACGAAAACTCCATTGATGTTAATCAGCAATTTGCTTCTTCGTTTGGGGTTGAAGTAAATGGTATAGGAGTTGGTTATCAAGACGATCATCAACGTAATAAAAACAATGCTGATGGTTCAAATAACAGTGAAGAAAAATACACCAACATCAGTTATACGTTAAAAGATAATGATAAGGGCAATTTTTTCAGTATAGATATTGTTAATTCGTTTGACGGTAGTGGCCCTGTCTTTGTAACTAAAGGAGGAGCGTCATCGTGTCCGCACGAGGTAGCTACAAAATCACAGTTTTACAAAAAAAATGATAAATTTGTAACGCTTTCAGAAGGTACCGTGCCAGTAAACGTACCAGACTTAAAAGTAGATAAAAACGTACTTACTAATATACCAGAAAGTAGTGATGCTATTTTTAATTTAACGTTAAAAAATTTAAGCAGTACCAAAACAGATGGCGAATATTTACTACAAGTTGACCAAACCACCTTGGGAGGAGCAAAAACAAACATTGCTCAAAATGGGGTAAAGGTATTTTTAGAATATAATAAACCGGTAAAATATCCAATACACATTAGTAAACTCGAATCTTCGGATAAATATAAATATGAAAATATAAAAGTGTATTTGGAAGACGGTTGTGGTGATGACGGTATGGGCGATACATCGGTTACCTTGTCGGTTACCTTTAAAAAATCGTGTACAAAAGTAAATATTACTACACCAAAAACAAATTGGGTATTCAATAGAGATGAATCTAAAAGAATAGGAGGCAAATTACCTATTACCTTTACTGATTTTAACAGCTCGTTCTCAGGATTTAATCGAATAGATTTAGAATATAGAAACAGTAATGCTTCGGACTGGCAAAAATTTCAATCGTATTACGCAAGTGAAACAGCAAAAACAGAGGCTGGTGATGAACAAGGAATTGTTATAGATTCCTCACAATCGGATTATACTTTTAATTGGAACATTGTAGGAAAAGAAGTACCAGACGGAACTTATGAAATTAGAGCCGTGTCGTATTGTGTTGATGATATAAAAAGTTACTCGGAAGTAATTAAAGGAACGGTAAATTTAAAACCTCCTGTGCCTTTCGGAACGCCGTCCCCTGAAGATGGAATTTTAGATATTGGCGAGGATTTAACCGTTACATTTAATGAAACAGTAAAAAAAGGTTCATTAACAGATATTGTTATTAAAGGGTTGAGCAACCAACAAAAAATAGATCATAAAGTATCGGTACAGTTAGATGGCTCGGATAAGCATATTGTAATGCAACACCCAAGTATCCCTAACGGCTCGTTTACCATTCAATGTTGGCTTGACAACACAACAAGAGGTAACGGATATTTATTTAAGCAAGATGAAAATGGTATTTCTGCCAAAATAGAAGGTAGTAAATTGTTATTTAAAGTAAATGATGAAACACTTACAACTTCCATTGCCAACGATGCAGGGTTTAATTTCTATTCATTTGTGTACAAAAAAGGAACAAAAACAAGTAGTCCTATGCTATATGTGTATAAAAATGGTACAAAACAAGAAGATAAAACGTTACAGAAAAATTTAACACCTCAAAACGATACTTCCTTGTACTTTGGTGATACGAACGTTACAGGATATATACACGATATTCGTATTTGGGCAAAAGCATTTACAGCTTTTGATGCAAATACCGCTAAAGACCAACGATTAACAGGTAGTGAAAAAGACTTACTTGGTGCGTGGTCATTGGACGAAGGTAGAGGAACAAAAGGTGCTGATATAGCTCGTAACAGACACGCTAAGGTGCAATTAGGCTGGTCAATTAAGCCAAAAGGAACTTCGCTACAGTTTAAAAACAATGCCTATACTGAATTGGACGATGTAACTTCAGTACAATTGACTAAAGAAAAAGATGCAACGCTGTCTTTTTGGATAAAAACAACCCAAACAAACGGTACTATCTTCTCTAACGGTAGAGGAAATACCGATGATGCCCTTATAAGTGGTAATCAACGAGGTAAATGGTCTGTAAATCTTGTTAATGGACAGCTTGTTTTTAGTTCAGAAGGAAATAATTACGTACTTACTACAACAAACGTTAATGACGGTACGTGGAAACACATCGCCATAACCATAAAAAGAGGTGGTACTATAAACAGTTACATAAATGGTGAACAAATTAGTTCGGTAAGCTCTGAAAAAATTGGAGGATTTTTTGGAGATAAAATCTGGATTGGAGCAAGAGGCTATCAGCCAACAGGACTACCAGAAGTAATAGACCAACAATTTGTAGGAGCTATTGATGAACTGCGATTGTGGAACGGAGTACGAAGTTTTAATCAAATAAAACGAGATGCTTACTACGAAATAGAACCCAATGAAATAGGTTTATTATTATATGCTCGAATGAATAAAAGTGATGATGCTTCAATTCCTCAGTACCACCGTTTAACCCCAAGTGGTTTTATAAAAGCTACGGGAATGAAGGTACAAGGAGTAGTTTCGTATGCAGAAGATTCGCCACCAATTAAACCAAAACGGTTAGTGGACAAAATACTGTACGATTTGGTTATTAATAAGGATAAAATTTTAATAAAACCTCGTTTAACCACTAAAAAATGGTATCTGTATGAAAATCAAATTTTAGACATAACAGTAGAAAAAATGTACGATGAGTACAATAATAAACAAGTATCTCCTTTAAATTGGACTGCTTACGTAAACCGCCAAGAAATTGAATGGTTTACCAAAGAAAGAAAAAAAGAGATAAATGTTGAAAAAAAGGTAAACCAACCGTATCAGTTTAAAATTGATGTCGTTAATAAGGGTGGAAAAAACCAACCCTATACGCTTAGCGGACTGCCAAGCTGGTTAAAAACCTCAAAAACAACAGGCTCTTTAGCTCCTAATAGCAGTGAAGAAATACTGTTTGTTGTAGATAAAGAATTGGCAATGGGTACGTATGAGAAAAACGTGTATCTAAATGCTTCTAATAACTATACAGATAAGCTATCTGTTAAACTTCGTGTGGTAAAAGAGGCTCCAGACTGGTCTGTAAATAAAACAGAATATGCCTACAGTATGAATATCATTGGAAACATTGTTATTGACGCTAAATTGGTTCGTGATACTTATACAAAAGTAGGAGCATTTGTCGATGGTAAACCAAGAGGAGAAGCATATCTGCAATACGATAAAAAAACAGATACTTATCTTGTTTATTTAAGTGTTTATAGTAACAAATCTACAGGAGAAAATATCAGTTTTAAAGTATGGAATGCAGAAGAAGGAAAGGTTAGTGAGACGTATTTGGATAATCAACAAACAATAGTATTTATTCAAAATGAAGTGCGAGGAACAAAATCTGTACCTGCTAAGTTTACTACAAACAATGTAGTGGAGCAAGAACTAAACCTTAACAAAGGGTGGACGTGGATTACTCCGTATGTAAAAGATGAAAAGATGAAAAACCTAAACAAATTGTTTGATAACAAATCTTATGAAGGCGATTATCTAAAATCTCGTACAGTACAGCAAAGTGCTAATTATACAGACGGTAAATGGAAAGGAAACTTAACGGAAATAACCAACGGTATTGCTTATAAAGTTAAAATGAATGCTAAACCCCGCATAATAACACTCAAAGGAGCATTAACAGATATAAAAGCTACAAATACATTGGTAAAAGGCTGGAATATGTTAGCATTCCCAATATATAGAAATGTGAGTATTCAAGATGCGTTAGCATACTATTCGCCAACAGATGGCGATGTTATTAAAGGTCAATTTAACTTTGCTATTTATGATGAAAATTCATCAAGTTGGAACGGTAATTTAGAATACCTTAAAGCAGGAGAAGGGTATATGATTAAAACTAAAGAAGCACAAAGTTTTGTTTATGCAAATAATTTTTCAAATAGACAAGCCAGAGCATCACAATCAACGAACCCAAACAGAGCATTGTGGACACAATATGCCGAGAATATGAATTTAGTTGTGGAAGTACTAAGCAATGATACGGATTTTAATAAAATACAAGTACTTGACACTAAAGGAAACTTACGAGGAGAATCTTCAATTATCAAAGATAAAAAAGGACGTAAGCTAAGTTACTTAACCGTGTTTAGCAATACCCCTGATGAAAAGTTGCATATTAAAGTAATTAGAAAAGGAACAATGCTACCTGCTAATTTTGATGTTAATTTTACATCAAACTTGGTACAAGGTACGTTCGCAAAGCCTTATCAATTGCAATTGCAAACGAAAAGTTTAGATACTACGGAATTAACAGGGTTGGTGTTATACCCTAACCCTACTACAGATGTATTAAACGTAAATGTTTTAGGAACTAACAGTACAAAACTGGAACTGAAACTATACGCTACTTCCGGTGCAATGCTTATCAATAAAAAGATAAACAGAAAGGAAAACGGTAATGTAATAACCATAAAAATAAAAGCGTTACCTGCCGGTGTATATATCTTAAATGTAGTAGATGAATTTGGTAAACAAACAAATCGTAAAATTATCAAGAAATAAAGATGAATAGATTAACATATATAGTAACTATTATCACCCTTGCTCTAACATCAATTGTTAGGGCGGGTGATCCTAACTGGACTGTTAGTACAGGAGATTATCAATACTCTATGAATACAACAGTAGCAGTACAAATAGAAGGAAACCTCTTAACATCAGATAAAGTGAAAGTAGGAGCATTTGTAGGAAATGTTTGTAGAGGGGTTAAAACATTAGAATATGACAGGGATTATGATAAGCATATAGGATATTTATTTACGTATTCTAATACGCCAAATGAAGATATTTCATTTAAAATATATGACCCTGAAAAAGATAAAATTTATAATGCTGTACAGACAATTAAATTTACAATTGACGGAAATATAGGGGGCGTTATCAATCCGCTTACACTATCACCAGACGTATTAAGCCCTAAAGCAGTATTTTCGGCATTTGGATTTAAAGGAGTTGATGTAGTATCTACGGATATTACAGCAAATTTAATTACCGTAACAGTACCTGCGGAAACCAAAATTACGTCTTTAATCCCTACCTTTAGCGTTAGTGATAAAGCACAGGTTTATGTAGGAACAAAAAAACAGCTAACAGGAACTTCAACATTCGATTTTTCTGATGGAGTGGTATATAAGGTTGTTTCAGAAAGTGGTACTGTGCTAAAAACAATACACGTAAAGACAAAATTTGAAAAGAAAATAATTGTTACAGCTAAAACAGGACTTTCTAAAGTTTATACTGCTAACGACCCCGTTTTTAGCTATACTACAAGTGGTACTACGGAAAATTTAACAACTATATTAGAGGGTTCACTAAGCAGAGAAGTAGGCGAAAATGTGGGCGAATATAAAATTACACAAGGAACATTAAAAGCTAAATCAGGCTATAAAATAGTATTTAATGAAGCGGTTTTTAGTATAAAACCAAAGCCTATAAAAGTAATTGCAAAGAGTCATCAGCAAAAAACATATACTGAGGCTGACCCTGTTTTGGAATATACAGTCGTACCTAAATTA
>FUHQ01000030.1_pt1 | contig 12250 bp, 10 predicted proteins | sample 1003131 | NCBI WGS metagenome assembly FUHQ01 (sample SAMEA4075884, study PRJEB14783) | cnidarian metagenome | reverse complement strand
GGCACTCTGGAAGAAAAATTTGTTGACGTAGGAAATTTAACCCCATATTTATCAACATAATACACTTCTTTTCCCACTACCCTCATCAAAGGTTCTCGTTGCTTAACCCAAACGTTTGCTATTCCGTTCAATGTTAAAAAAATCGTAGCATCTTCTACAAAAGGGTTTTGCAAAACAGTCTTTTTTAAACGATACAAGTCTATTAATTTTTTAGGCTGATTTTTTATATATGTACCATCTTGTATTAGCATTTTTTTCACCATTTCGTGGGTTAAAAAATGTGTTCTTCCTCCTTCAAATTCAACAGTTATTTTTTTAATTTTTTTATTTTTATTTCTGTTAGATGAAAATCCATACAAGAAGAATAAAAACCCTACCAAAAAAACAAACAATAAATATGGTGCTATCTTCTTTATCATATATCGTATTTTTGTTTTAATGCCTTTTTTACGTTTATAACTTCTAACCCTACATCACCTGCACCCATCATTACCACAACTTTTACGTTTGACGCAAGCACATTTGCTACCAATTGTTTTTTGGTTGTTACTGCTTTTTTATTTAACGAAATTTTACCTAACAACCATTCTGAGGTTACTCCTTTGACAGGCAGTTCTCTTGCTGGATAAATATCCAACAATAATAATTCATCAAATTTTGACAATTCTATCGCAAAATCATCAGCAAAATCCTTTGTTCTACTAAACAAATGCGGTTGAAAAACTGCCAATACAGATTCATTAGGATACATTTCTCTTACTGAACTACATACTGCCTTTATTTCTGTTGGATGATGAGCATAATCATCAATTAACACACAATTTTCTGTTTTTATTCTATATGAAAACCTACGTTGTACTCCCTTAAAAGTTGCCAACTGTTTTTTGATATTCTCTGACGAAACACCGTATATATCTGCCATTGCTATTGATGCCAACGCATTCATTATATTGTGTTTTCCGGGCAATTGAAACTTTATATTTTTAATTTTAGATGTTGGGGTTTGTACATCAAAAATATATATACCGTTTTCTATACGAATAGAATGTGCTTTATAATCCGCTTCATCATCAATTGCATAGGTCAATCCTTTTAAAGGCAATCCTTTAGCTACAATCAAGGTATCAGAAACATTATCAACAAAATCGTTAAAGGATTTTATCAAAGCATCTGAACTCCCATAAATATCCAAATGGTCAGCATCCATTGACGTTACACAGGCAATATTGGGCGATAATTGTAAAAATGAACGGTCAAACTCATCTGCCTCTACTACCGACACCTTATCCTTCCCTAAAATTAAGTTTGAATTGTAATTTTCTGCTATTCCTCCAAGAAAAGCTGTTGCTTTTTCGGATTGCATAATATGTCCTAAAATAGATGATGTAGTTGTTTTACCGTGTGTTCCCGCTACTGCCAAACAAAAAGTACTTTCTGTTATTTTTCCTAATATCTCCGCTCGTTTCAACACTGCAAACCCTTTGCTTTTAAAATATTGTAATTCTTTGTGTTCCGCAGGAATTGCAGGAGTGTATATAACAATTGTTTGATTTTTATCTAAAAATGCTTTTGGTATATTTTCTATCGCATCATTAAAATGGATTATAGTTCCCTCTTTTTGTAAACTTTCAGTAATTGGTGATGCTGTTTTATCGTATCCAGCTACATTTTTGCCGTTTGCCAAGAAATAACGAGCAATAGCACTCATTCCTATTCCACCGATACCAATAAAATAGAAGGACGACACCAAACGCATTGCTACGTTTTTTGATGATTGTTCGTGTATGTTTCCTTTTTTATTCAACTACTTACTTTTTAAATTATAATTCTTTTTTAAAGGCTTTGAGGAAGGTATTTTTCAACCTCGTTTACAATATAATCGGTTGCATTTGGCAACGCTAATTCTTTTATATTTTCTGACAAACTTTGCTGTTTACCATTGTCCTTTAATAGCGTTTCAAACACTATTGGAAAGGTTTCTAATTCACTTTCTCGCAACAAAATAGCACCGTGTTTATCGGCAATTGACTTGGCGTTTTTCGTTTGATGATCTTCAGCAACGTTAGGAGACGGAATAAAAATGGTTGGTTTGCCCACAATACACAATTCAGAAACAGAACTCGCTCCAGCTCTCGAAACAATAAAATCTGCCGATGCGTATGCTAAATCCATTCTGTTTATAAATTGATGCACTTGTACGTTTTTTAATTTGTTGTATTTTTTATACTCCTCAAAATACAATTTCCCACATTGCCATATAACTTGTATTCCTTGCTTTTCAAAAAAAACTAAATTTGTTTCTACCAATTGGTTTATTCTTCTAGCACCTAAACTTCCTCCAATAATCAATATTACTTTTTTATTTGTCTTTAGCTTAAAATATTCTTTTGCTTCATCAACTTTCGTATGAATAAACAATAAATCTTGCCTTACGGGATTTCCTGTTTTTATAATCTTATCCGCAGGAAAAAAGCGTTCTAAATTATCGTATGCTACACAAATTTTATCAGCTTTTTTACTCAATAGTTTATTGGTAATACCGGGATACGAATTTTGTTCTTGTACTATCGTGGTTATTTTTTTAAATCCTGCAACCATTAAAACAGGCCCACTTGCAAACCCTCCTGTACCAATAACAACATTTGGCTTAAACGTTTTTATAATTTTATTTGCTTTCCATAAACTACTTATCAATTTAAAAGGAAAGGATAAATTATCAAAAGTTAATTTACGTTGTATTCCTGAAATCCAAAGACCTTTAATGTCGTATCCTGCTTGTGGTACTTTTTCCATTTCCATTTTATCCTTAGCACCTACAAATAAGATGTTCGCTTCTGGATAACGCAACTTTAACTCGTTGGCTATCGCAATGGCCGGATATATATGTCCTCCGGTACCGCCTCCGCTTAATATGACATTAATCGATTGTTTCACGTAAAATATCTAAAGGATTATCATCTAAAATTGTTTCTTCTGTATCATTCTTTGATGCACTTACACTCAATATCATTCCTATGGCAAAACAGGTCATCCAAATAGATGTTCCTCCGCTGCTTATTAAGGGTAATGTTTGTCCTGTAACAGGAAACAAATTGACCGCTACCGCCATATTTAACAACGCTTGTAATACAATAGGCAATCCTACGGCAATAACTAATAAGGAGGCAAAAATAGTTGTTGCTTTTTGTGCCGTAATTACAATTCTAAAAAGCAATAAAAAATAAAAAAACATTACTATCAAAGCTCCTATTATTCCTGTTTCTTCTACAATAATTGCAAAAATAAAATCGGAAGAGGATTGTGGTAAAAAATTTTTCTGCACACTTTTACCAAAACCAAGCCCTAAACCTTGCCCTGTTGCTATGGCTATTTTTGCTTTTTCTACTTGATAGTCTTCTACTCCTTTCGGACTAAAAAAATCTTCTACCCTGTTTTTCCAAGTATCAACCCTATTAGGCATAGCTTCAGGAAACGCTTTAATTGCCAAAATAAAAATCCCAAAACCTACAATGGCTATTCCTAAAATATTTGCTATATATTTTAATGGATATTTACCTATAAACATTACCAACAAGATTATAAAAAATATCATTGCCGTTGTTGAAAAATTTGCTGGTAAAATTAATCCTAAAATAAATGTCGTAGGTAACCAAAACCGTATTAAACTTTCTTTAAAAACAATTTTCTTATCCTTATTTCTGGCTAAATATCTTGCTGTATATGTCATTAACACAACCCCTGCCAATGTTGATGTTTGAAACCCAATACCCACAAAAGGTATTTGTATCCAACGACTTGCATTTGCTCCATCAATTGTTGTTCCTTGTGCTAATGTTACTCCTAATAAAATAATAATTACTGGTAACATCAGCACTGAACCTCCGCTAAAAAATCGATATGGTATTTTATGTACACCATAAATAATAGCAAATCCTGTAATCAACAAAACAATGTGTTTTATTAAATGCCCAAACGTAGAGCCTTTACCTACCACATATACCAAGTTTGTACTTGCACTATACACTGGTAGAAATGAAAATATCGCCAATACCGCTACAATTGACCAAATAGTCTTATCCCCTGCTATGTATTTAAATATTTGTTTCATTTTCTACATTACCTTTCTCAAGGACTTTTTTTTTAATTATTATTAATTATTTTAAGTACTGTATTTAAAATAAAGAATGTGATTAATACCTTTTTAAGTCTCAATAACTAAAAATTTCATACTCTTAACTTTAAACCTACTTACAAGTTCCTAACAGCTTCTTTAAATTTACGTCCTCTATCTTCATAGTTTTCAAACAAATCAAAACTAGCACAAGCGGGTGATAATAATACTGTATCTCCTTTTTTACCCATTTTATATGCTATGTTTACAGCATCTGATGCATTTGTTGTTTCTACAATAACATCTATTACACTTCCAAAAACATCAATAATTTTTTCATTATTTTTTCCTAAACATATAATGCTTTTAACCTTTTCACGAACTAAAGGCATTAAATCAGAATAATCATTTCCTTTATCTACACCACCTACAATCCAAATTATAGGTTTATCCATACACTCCAACGCATAAAATACCGAATTTACATTTGTTGCCTTACTATCATTTACATACTGTACTCCATTTACTTTCAACACTCTCTCCAAACGATGTTCTGCTCCTTCAAAATCCAACAAACTATCCGCTATCGTTTTATTACGAACCTGCAATAATTTTGATGTTGTTACCGATGCCATTGCATTTTTAATATTGTGTTTTCCTTTTATTGTTAATTTTGATTTATCCATTATAAATTTCTCCTCGTTTACGCTAATTATTATGTTGTTATCCTTTAAAAAAGCTCCATACTCCAATGTTGTTTCAAGTGAAAACGGAACTAATTTTGCTTTTGTTTTATTATTTTTTAACCACTTTTTTGACGCTTCATCTTCATAATCATAAATTAAAAAATCGTCTTCTGTTTGGTTTTTTGTTATGCTAAATTTTGATGCGATATATTTCTCATAATCATAATCATACCTATCAAGATGGTCTGGTGAAATATTCAATACCATTGCTATATGCGGACGAAATTTATCAATACCATCTAATTGAAAACTACTCAATTCCAACACATAGCTATCAAACGACTCCATTGCCACTTGTTTTGCGAAACTATCGCCAATATTACCACCGATACCTACATTTAATTCGGCAGATTTTAACAAATGATGCGTTAGCATTGTTGTGGTAGTTTTTCCGTTTGAACCTGTTATTCCAATTATCATAGCATCGGTAAATAACGAAGCAAATTCTATTTCTGAAATTACCTGAATGCCCTTTGTCTTTAACTTTTGTATCATTGCAATAGTATCAGGAATTCCGGGACTTTTTACCACTACATCTGCTAAAAAAATTTTACTTTCTGTATGATTATTTTCTTCAAAATCAATATCGTTTTGTAAAAGAACTTGTTTATATTTATCGTTAATACTTCCTTTATCTGACAAGAAAACTTTTAATCCTTTTTTCTTACCTAAAATAGCCGTTCCTACACCACTTTCGCCTCCTCCCAAGACCACTAAAAATGCTCCATTTAAGTTATCCGTATGTTTTGCATTTCTTTCCATTTTTCTTTCTTTTGTTACTATTTTAGGTCAATTTAATTTTTATTCTTACCGCAATTTTAACGTTACAATAGTTAATACCGCTAATAAAATTCCTACAATCCAAAAACGAGTAACAATTTTACTTTCGTTGTAATCCAATTTTTGATAATGATGATGCAAGGGCGACATTTTTAATATGCGTTTTCCCTGTCCATATATCTTTCTAGACAATTTAAACCAAAAAACCTGTAGCATTACCGACAAATTTTCTGCTAAAAATATACCTGCCAATAAAGGCAACAACAATTCTTTTCTAATAGCAATAGCAATTACCGCTATAATTCCTCCTATTGTTAAACTTCCTGTATCTCCCATAAACACTTGTGCTGGATAAGTGTTATACCACAAAAAACCCATCAAAGCTCCTGCAAAAGATAAAATAAACACCGTCATTTCTCCCGAATTAGGTATATACATTACATCAAGATAATCCGCAAAGATTATATTTCCCGACACCCAAGCAAAAATTGCTAAGGTTACCACCATAATTGCCGATGAACCCGTTGCTAATCCGTCAATACCATCGGTTAAATTTGCTCCGTTTGAAACGGCAGTAATAATAAACACGGTAGCAAAAACAAAAATTATCCACCCGTATTTTTTATAATCATCACCTAAAAAACGTAACACCTCCGCATATTCTAATTCATTATTTTTTAAAAAAGGAACAGTTGTTTTTGTTGATTTATGAGCTTCTCCAAATACTTTTAACTTCCCGTTTTGCTGTACTGTCTGTTCACTTTTCGGAAGCTGTTCTTTAATCGTTACATCAGGGTGATAATACAACATCAACCCTACAATTAAACCTAACCCTACCTGCCCTACAATTTTAAATTTTCCTTTTAATCCGCCTTTATCTTTTTTAAATACTTTTATATAATCATCGGCAAAACCGATAAGCCCCATCCAAACAGTGGTCATTACCAATAGTATAACATAAATATTTTCTAATTTAGCCAATAAAACCACTGGAATTAATGTTGCTATAATAATAATAATACCGCCCATTGTAGGTGTTCCTTGTTTCTGCTTTTGTCCCTCTAACCCTAAATCTCTAATTATTTCTCCTACTTGTTGTTTTCTTAAAAAATTAATTATTTTTTTTCCAAAAACCATAGAAATTAACAAAGATAAAACAAATGCCATTGCCGAACGAAACGTAATAAATTGAAAAACACTCGCTCCTGTCAAGCTAAATTCACTTTCTAAATATTGAAATAAATAGTATAACATTCTTGATTTCTAGTTTTTATTGATTAAAACAATTTATTACTTCTTCAAAATCATCAAAATGATGACGAACTCCTTCAATTTCTTGATAATCTTCGTGTCCTTTTCCTGCTATCAGGATAATATCGCTTTTCTGTGCCAATTTACAGGCTGTTTTTATTGCTTGTCGCCTATCAACAATTGATAGTGTTTTTTTATAATTTTCAGCTGTAACGCCCGTTTCTATTTCATCAATTATAGCTTGAGGGTTTTCATTACGAGGGTTATCAGTCGTAAAAATAACTTGATTACTTAATTGAGAAGCAATATACCCCATTTTAGGTCGCTTTGCCTTATCTCTATTACCGCCACAACCTACAACCGTAATTACATTTTCATTTCCTGTACGAATATCATTAATGGTTTCCAATACATTTTTAAGTGCATCAGGAGTATGTGCGTAATCAACAATTGCTGTAACACCAATATCAGAAACCGTATATTGAAAACGTCCGCTTACACTTTCTAACTCACTTATTAACCGTAAAACTTCCATCTTTTCCAAACCTAATAACGATGCTGTTCCGTAAATAGCCAACAAGTTATAAATATTAAATTCACCTATCAGCTTTGTCCAAATTTCAACGGTATTTATCGTTGCTAACGTTCCTGAAAATTGTTTTTCAAGAATTTTTGCCTTAAAATCCGCTAAGGTTTTTAAAGCGTATGTTTGTTTTTTTGCCTTTGTATTTTGCAACATTACAGCACCGTTTTTATCATCAATATTAACCAATGCAAATGCTGATTTTGGCAAATTATCAAAAAAACTCTTTTTTACATCTCTGTACGATGCAAAACTCGAATGATAATCAAGATGATCGTGTGACAAATTAGTAAAAACTCCTCCTGTAAAATGTAGCCCCTCAGTACGTTTTTGATGTATTCCGTGCGAACTTACTTCCATAAAACAAAACATAACGTCCGCTTTTACCATTTTATCCAAATACCTGTTAATCAACAATGAATTAGGGGTTGTATGGGTGGCTTTATGCTCCTTATCATCAACCATAATCTTTACGGTTGATAACAGACCTACTTTATATCCCGCTTTTTTAAACAATTGATACAACAAAGAGGCAATAGTTGTTTTTCCGTTTGTTCCCGTTATTCCTACCAGTTTTAATTTTCCTGATGGATTACCGTAAAAGTTTGAAGCAATTTTAGCCAATGCTATATCTGTATTTTCAACCTGCACATAAGTAATTCCTTCGTGTTTATTTAAAGGAATTGACTCACAAATAATTGATGTTGCTCCTAACTCAATAGCTTTATCAACAAAGGTATGCCCATCAACCACCGTTCCTTTTTGAGCAACAAAAACATCACCTTCAGCAATCTTTCTGCTATCAAAATTAACGGTATTCACAGTAATTTCCGTAGCACCCACCACAGTCTTAACTGAAACATTACACAATATGTCTTTTAATTTTTTCAACTACGATAATTTTAAATATACTACTGCTCCTTTTCTTATTTTTTTTCCTCGTTCTACCGACTGTTCTTTTACCTTACCTACCCCTAAAAATTTCACTTTTACACCCATATTTTCGAGTAACGCCACCGCATCCATTCCACTCATTCCTATAAGATTAGGCATTATTGTTTTGTACTTTTGTAACTTTTTATAATAATTACCATAATCTTTTTCTACGCTTACATATCGTACAGTATCATTTACCGATTGTACACTTGATGGTATGGTTGTGTACATTTTTTGTGCTATCTCCTTAAACACTGGTGCCGCCACAACTCCTCCATAATATCCTTTTTGTTTTTTAGGGTCGTGAATAACAATAATACAAGAATATTTAGGCTTTTCAACTGGAAAAAAACCAGCAAATGACGCTACGTAATGCTTGTCAGAATAATGGCCTCTAATTATTTTTCCTTTTTTATTTTTATGACGAGGTATCCATTTTTTTGCTGTTCCTGTTTTTCCTGCCATTGAAAAATTAGACGAATAAATCCTTTTTGCTGTTCCTTTTTTCACAACATTTTCCATTATTTTTTTCACCTTATTAATGGTTGTTTGTGATGCTATTTTTTTATGAACAATCTCTTTATTAAATTTTTTCTCAACACTATTACCCACTCTCAACTCCTTCACGAAATAAGGTTTTACCATCTCCCCATTATTTGCCACAGCATTATAAAACATTAATAACTGTAATGGAGTAAGCGACACTCCATACCCCCAAGACATCCATTCTAACGATATTGGACTCCATTTTTTTTCTTTCGGATTAGGAATATACGGTTTTCCCTCGCCTTTAATTTGAACTCCTGTTTTTTCACCCAATCCAAACTTTTTTATTCTATTGGTAAATTTTTTAGGGTTTCTATCGTAATATTTTTGAATAGTTTTTACAATTCCCACATTAGAAGAAACTTCAAAAACGCGTGCTAGTGATATTTTTCCGTATCCACCACTTTTACTATCCTCTACTTTTTCGTTATTAATAAAAATTCTACCCTTTCCACAATCAACAACTGTAGCTGTATCTATTACCTTATCCTCTAAAGCCACCATAAGACTTGCTAACTTAAACGTAGAGCCAGGTTCTTGTGTTTCCCAAACAGCATAATTGCGTTTTTCGTAATATGTTCCTTTTGAAGTTCTCCCTAAATTTGCAATCGCTTTTACTTCTCCTGTTTTAGTCTCCATCACTACCGCACAACCGTGATCTGCTTCAAACTTTTCTAATTGCCTTAACAGTGCATGATGTGTTATATCTTGAAAATTAACATCGATAGTTGTTATAACATCACTACCATCAATAGGTTCTTTTTCATTGACATCATTAATAGGCTTCCATTGTCCTTTCGCTATTTTTTGTTTCAGTCGTAAACCATTTTCACCCTGCATATAAGATGCAAAAGCACCCTCAATACCTGCCCCTCCCCTATGATCATCATAACCAACAGTACGCTTAGCTATCTTACCAATAGGATGTGTACGAACCGTTTTCTGTTCTACAATAAGACCTCCTTTATACACACCTAATTTTAAAATAGGAAAACTCTTTATTTGACTATAATAATTATAACTTACATTCCGAGCAATTAACAAATATTTATCACCTCTTTTTCGTGCATTTCGAAGTTTATCTTGATAATATTTTGTAGATTTTCCTAATAATTTTGAAAGATGCTCCGACAAAGAAGCTATATTTTTCTCAAAAACCTTGTTTTTCACCGTCATCACGTCCATACGGATAGTAAACTTAGACATTGAAGTAGCCAATAGATTTCCGTCAGAAGCATATACATTACCTCTGTTAGCAAAAATAGTATCATTAATAATCGTCTTTTTATTTGCTAATTCACGATATTTTTTTCCTTGAACATACTGAAGATTAAAAATTTTAGTAATAACCACAACAAAAAAAAGCGTTACTAAAATAACCACAACGTACAGTTTATTCAATATGCTTTTTTTATTATTATCCATTTTTACTAATCTTTTTTAATTATCAACCTTATTTTTTGAGGAGGTTTTTCCAAAGGCTTTAACCCACTTTCTTCTACAGTTTTTTTTATTGAACTTTCTAATTTTATTCTTGCCAATTTCGTTTTCCCCTCTACATATTCCGATCTTAACTTCCTTTTCTCTCTATTTAATTGTGCTATTTTTAACACTTTAGCATCTACAGAATGCGAACTCCAAATCATTACCAGTAGTAACCCTACAACAAAAATGATAATTCGCCAATTTTTTACTGCTCTATCATCTGTAAGAAAACTACCCCTTAACACATCATATACTCCCTTCATTAACTTTTATTTTTTAAAGCTGCTACCCTCAACTTAGCACTCCTTGCTCTGTTATTTTCGTTTATTTCTTCTTTCGTAGGAGTTATTAATTTCCCTACTTTTTTTAACGGCTCATTGGTATTTCCAAAAAAATCCTTTTCAACTTCCCCTGTAAACCCTCCTGTTTGAATAAATCTTTTCACCAACCTATCTTCTAACGAATGATATGAAATAACTGACAACCTCCCGTCTTCTTTTAACAAATTAGGCACTTGCTGTAAAAACTCTTTTAACACCTCCAATTCCTCATTAACCTCAATACGAAGTGCTTGATATATTTGAGCTAAAAACTTATATTCTTTTGCTTTAGGAAGATGGTTTTTAAGTACTTCCTTTAACTGAAAACTTGTTTTTATCTCTTGCTCAACCCTTGCTTGCACTATCGTACTTGCTAATGCTCGTGCATTTCGCAACTCTCCATACAAATAAAAAATATCAGCAAGTTGTTTTTCATCATACTTATTTACAACCTCTTTTGCCGTTATTTTCGCTCCTTGATTCATTCTCATATCCAAATACCCATCAAATCGTGTCGAAAATCCTCGTTTCGCTTCATCAAACTGATACGAAGAGACACCCAAATCAGCTAAAACACCATCTACTTTTTTCACTCCATAAAAACGCAAAAACCTTGATATATATCTAAAATTTTCCGCAATCAACACAAACCTATCATCATCATCTATCTTATTACGCTGCGCATCTAAATCTTGATCAAAAGCAAACAAACGACCTTTCTTTCCCAAACGTTTTAATATCTCTTTTGAATGACCACCGCCACCAAACGTTACATCTACATACACACCATCTTCTTTTATAGAAAGAGCGTCCACGCTTTCGCACAATAAAACTGGATTATGATAATTCATCTACATTAAAATTTCCCATTACTTCCTCTGCTAAATCTGCGAAATCAACCTCCCCAATAGCAACTCCTTTTTCATACTTATCCTTATCCCAAATTTCAACAATATTACCAAGACTCGTCAATACTACCTCCTTTTTTATTCCTGCGTAAACACATAAATCTTTTGGAATTAAAATTCTACCTGTACTATCGGCTTCAATCATTCGAACACCTGCTGTAAACCTCCGCATAAACTCATTATGTGATTTTTTAAACGGATTTATTTTTTTTCTTGTCTTCTCCATTAAATCATTCCACTCCTTCAACGGATAAAACTCTAAACACTCCTCATACATAGAGCGTTTAACCACAAAACCCTCGTGTAATACAGACTCCAACTGCTTCTTAAAAGCTGATGGCATCATCAACCTTCCTTTAGCATCTGCCTTACATTCATATGTCCCTGTTAGTGTTAACATTGTAAACTTTTATCCTCCAGTGGTCAAAAGTAATAAAAACAAACCCACTTTTTACCGTTTTATACCACTTTTTTCCATTTTGTTAATAACTTTTTTGATTTTTGACTTTTTTTAACTTATGTAATCTATTTTACACTAATAAATATTATAGTTAATTTGCTTTATTATTAACATAATTTAATTC
>FUHQ01000029.1_pt1 | contig 12306 bp, 7 predicted proteins | sample 1003131 | NCBI WGS metagenome assembly FUHQ01 (sample SAMEA4075884, study PRJEB14783) | cnidarian metagenome | reverse complement strand
CCTTTTCTTTTTTTTTGGCTTGTTTCATGTATTAGTTTTGGAAATGTTAATACAGTTATTTATGGGAAATTTACAAAAAAAATTAAAAATCTTAATAATTCTTATTCTGTTTGTAAATATTGTAGTAGCACAAAATGAAAAGAGTAAGGATTCATTAAATAGCCAAGGTAGTAAATGCATATCTTATGATAAATTTTTGAAAGAAGGCAAGATAAAAAAAGGTATATTCAATGTTTTGTTTTTGAAAAAAGATGTTTATTTTGAAATTCCTGATACACTACTATCAAAAGATTTTTTAATTGTAAACAAATTATCAAAAGTTCCCTATGCTTTAAACAGCCACGGTCTTAATAAAGGAATGACGTATGAAACAAAATTAATACGTTTTTATAAAGATACATTGTTAAATAAAGTTTGGGTAAAAACAATAAATCCTCGTGTTCAATCGCCTAAAGAAGATGCGATAACATTGTCGGTAAAAGAAAATTTTGGTGAATCTATCATTGAAGAGTTTGATATTGAAACGGTAAATAAAGATTCTACATCAGTTATTGTTAAGGTAAATAAAATCTTTAATGGTAAAGAAAAAAGTTTTAGTGATGTGCTTACCAATACAGGTTTAGGAGGTAGTATTAAGACAAAACTATCTATGATAGAAGAAGTAAAAACATTCCCTAAAAATATTGTTGTTAAATCCTTAATCACTACCTCCGTAACTGAAAAAAAGAGTGCTGCATTACCGCTTTCTATTGGGGTAACCACAAATATTGTACTGTTGCCCACCAATGTAATGAAACCCCGTTTTGCAGATAACAGGATAGGGTATTTTAGCACTCCAATGGATTATTATACTGATAATCAGCAAGAAGTAGAGCGTCGTAAACTCATTACTCGTTGGAGATTAGAACCTAAAAAAGAAGATATTGAGAGATATACGAAAGGAGCATTAGTAATTCCTAAAAAACAAATAGTGTACTATATTGACCCTGCAACCCCAAAAAAATGGCGACCCTATATTGAGCAAGGCGTTTATGATTGGAACAAAGCCTTTGAACAAGCAGGATTTAAAAATGCTGTTGTCGTAAAATACGTAACAGGAGCAGATAGAAACTTTGACCCTGATGATGTGCGATACTCTGTAATAACGTATGCCGCTTCTAAAAAGCAAAATGCTATGGGTCCCTCAGTTGTCGATCCAAGGAGTGGTGAAATTTTAGAGTCGGATATTATTTGGTGGCACAACTTAATGAAAGGATTACATTCGTGGTTGCGTGTGCAAACGGGTACAGTAAACCCAAAATCAAGACTTAATACGTTTTCTGACAAGCATATGGGCGAGGCTATTCGGTTTGTATCCTCGCACGAGGTAGGTCATACTTTTGGTTTAAAACATAATATGGGAGCTTCTTTTAGTTACCCAGTAGATTCTCTACGCTCTGCCTCATTTACCAAAAAAATGGGCGGAACAGCTCCGTCTATTATGGATTATGCTCGTTATAATTACGTAGCACAACCTGGTGATAATATTACAGAAATGAACCCCAAAATAGGTGTATATGATAAATATGCTATTAACTGGGGCTATCGTTGGTTAGACGTAAAAACAGCTCATAAAGAACTCCCTATTTTAAATAAATGGATACGCATTCACGAAAACGACCCACTTTATTTTTACGGAGCACAGCAAAGAGATATTATTGACCCTCGCTCACAAAGTGAAGACTTAGGAAACAATGCCGTTAAAGCAAGTGAATACGGACTACAAAACCTAAAAAGAATAGTTCCTAATATCATAAAATGGACTGAGGAGGAAGGACACGATTACTACAAATCTTCAAAATTATACAAAAGTGTTATTGACCAATGGGAATTATATACAAATCACGTAATGGCAAATATTGGTGGCATTTATATTAATAATACCGTTTATGGCGATGGAAAAAACACCTATGTTCCTGTTCCGATTTCTATTCAAAAAGAAGCCTTAGAATATCTTATTAAAAATTCTATCACCCCTCAAAAATGGTTGTTTACTCCATCGTTAATACACAAAGTATATCCCGTAAGAGATGCACCAGACGGAGAGCGTTACTATTCACCAATATCAATGTTGCGAATTTATCAAACCAATACCATTTATCGATTACTAAAAACAGAACGCTTAATGCGTATTGCCGAAAGTAATGTACTAGTAAAAAACCCAAAAGAACAATTTACGGAGCAATATCTTTTTAACACACTTTTTCGTGCCATATTTAAAAAAACATTACAAGGTAAAAACCTTGATATGTTTGACCGAATAACACAAAAAAACTATATAGATGTTTTAACGGTTGATAGAAATAAATTGCTAAAAAAAACAAGACAAAACACTCTTAAAAAAGATAAAATGTTTAAAAACATTCACTTTACCTATATCCCCAGAGTTTCCGACTTAGGTTCTGATAAAAGAGGAGAATTAGAAAGAATATTAAAACTGCTAAAGAAAAAAAGAAAAAAAGGAGATGTTGCTACTAAAAATCATTACAGTGATATGATAGCAAGAATAACGTACAACTTAAACCATTAGATTATTATGATAAAACGAATATTATACCTGTTAATTCTTTTTCCACTATGCTTAGTGGCACAAGAACAAAAAACAATCAGTGGAAATATAACTGATGCAGTACTAAACGACCCCATTGTTGGAGCAACAGTATATGCTTCATCAAAAATTATAGGGAATAATACCAATGTAGAAGGCTATATACAAGGCTCAATGATAGGTGCTACAACAGATGAAAATGGTGATTTTTCATTTAATGCTCCTAAAGAAATTAAATATATCATCGTATCGTATATAGGTTTTGAAACTCAAAAGGTAGATGTATCCAAAAAAAGTACCGACTTGATGATTGAATTGTCTGAAATGACAGAAGGTCTTGATGAAGTTATCGTTACGGGATATCAAAAAATAGAAAAACGAAAATCAACTTCTTCGTATGCAAAAATAAAAACGACCGATTTACGCCAAACCGCAACAGCAAACGTAGATCAAATGCTGTCCGGACAAATTTCGGGGGTAGCTGTACAAACTACTAATGGTAGCCCCGGAGCTCCCGTAAAAATACAAATCAGAGGTACATCAACCCTTAACGGCTCATCTGACCCTTTATGGGTTTTAGACGGTATCCCCTTAGAAGGAAATGATGTACCAAAAGATTTTAACGATAAAGATAATATTGATAATCTTAAATCTTACGCCATTGCAGGAATTAATCCTGATGATATTGAAGATATTACCATTTTAAAAGATGCTTCCGCTACCTCAATCTACGGAGCCAGAGCAGCTAACGGAGTAATTGTTATTACTACTAAAAAAGGAAAAGAAGGAGCAATGCGTATTAATTTTAATGCAAATACGTTTGTAACTCAAAAACCTGACTTTAACAAACTTAACTTAATGAACACAAATCAAAAAATAGATTTTGAATTGCTGTTAGCAGGGCGTTCAGATTTAAAATACAGAGAAAAACAAGGACAAGTTGCACGTATTTTAGACCAATATGGAGCGTATGAGGATTTTCAAAAAAATGGATTTAACAGTATTAATCCACAGGCACAAAAAGCAATTAATAATTTGAGAAAATCCACTACAAATTGGGGAGATGAGTTGTATCGAGCAACTGTAAATCAGCAATACGGATTAAGTGTTTCGGGAGGAAATAGTAAACTTGATTATTATGTTTCGTTAGGATATTTTAATGAAGAAGGAACTACAAAAGGAACAGGTTTAACACGCTACAATATCACAGTAAAAAACAATTATGCAATTACAAACAAACTAAAAGTAGGTTTTTCAATATTTGCCAACAGAAATAAAAGACACTCCTATATAACTGGAGCAGATGCTTATACCAATCCTGCTAACTATACGAGAAATGCCAATCCGTATTTAAAAATAAAAGACGCTAACGGTAACTATATATACGACCTTGATTTGTTAGAGCGATATAATTTGAATTTGGAATACAATGCTTTAGAGGAGCGTACTAATACAAATTATCAACTTATCGCAAATTCTATAAAACCCATTTTTAATGTTGATTATGCACTTACGGGCGATATAAAAATTGCCAGTCAGTTAGGAATGCAGTTTGATTTTGGCGAAACCGAAAAAATGGCGATGGAAGAAAGTTATTACACTCGAAAATATAGGTTTTCCACTCGCTATATAAACGAGAAAGGAGAAACGGACTACTTTTTACCCAAAGGAGGAATTATCCAAAACTGGAACAATAATTTGTTTCAATATAATTGGAAAACTACGGTAAACTATGGTACATCGTTTAATAACATACACGAAATAGATGTAATGTTAGGAACAGAATTTAGAGAAAATAAACAAACAGAAATACATACAAAGGGTTTTGGGTTTAACCATAACACACTAACCACTAAACAAATAACAGGCGATTTAATCAGCACAAGGGATAAAAAATTCAAAGCGTACAATAAAAAAGTGCTTGAAAATGCCTTTACCTCTTTTTTTGGTACAGCTTCTTATACTTTTGACAGACGATATACATTATTCGGTAGTTTACGATACGACGGCTCTAATTTGTTTGGGGTAAATCCTAAATATCGTTATTTGCCCTTGTGGTCTGTTGCTGGTTCGTGGAATGTTGCTCGAGAATATTTTATGGTAAACATAGAAGCAATTAATGAACTAAAAATAAGAGGTTCGTATGGAGTACAAGGAAATATTGACAAGACTACTTCGCCATTTGTTATAGGGGTATATAATGAACTGAGTATTTTACCCGGTATTACAGAAGAAGGCATAACCGTTTTTAATGCACCAAATAAAAACTTACGTTGGGAAAAAACAATTTCCTCTAATATAGGTTTAGACTTAGGCTTATTTCAAAACAAGATTTACGTTTCAGCCGATTATTATCACAGAAAAAGTTCTGACTTAATAGGAATAAAAGCCATTCCGCTTGAAAGTGGATTTAACTTTATTAGTACAAATTGGGCTACGTTAAGCAATCGTGGTTTTGAATTGGCTATCCATACAACGAATATTGAAAACGATAATTTTAAGTGGAAAACTATATTTAATATATCCCACAATAAAAACACAGTTGATGAAATTCAAATAAAAGAAAATAATTTATACCCAAGTATTAAGGGATATAGTGTAAATAGTGTGTTTGCCATTAAAACAGCAGGAATTGACAGTAATGGACTACCTCTTTTTTATAAAAACGGAAAGAAACAAACAGCCGTAGATTTCTATAACCTATCAAAAGGGACAGACGGAAGCCAACTAACCAGAAAACAACACCGAGAGCTATACACGTATGTAGGCGATAAAGATCCTGAATTTACAGGAGGATTTATCAATAAATTTTATTACAAAAATTTTAGTCTAAGTATTGCTACTAATTTTAATATTAACCAAACCGTAAAAAGAACTCCTACCTATCATCCTACTTGGATAAATCCGGCACAAAATTACAGTACGGAAGTATTAAAGGCAGGAACAGGAAACTATCCCGGTTTTATAGGAGCTACCAGTCCAGGGTTTGAGACAAATTTAGTTTATAACTGGTACAATTTATACGACACAACTTATAAAGACTTAGATATATGGATAAAGAAAATATCTTATATCAGAATTAACAGTATTAAATTAGGATACTCATTCCCAAAAGAATATTTAGATAAATTAAAGCTATCAAGTTTACATTTTAATATTGAAGGTAGAAATTTATTTGTTTTCGGAACGGATTATGACGGTTATTTTGACCCTGAAACTTACGGAAGTTTGTATGCACAGCCTATCCCTAAAACAGTATCATTAGGATGTAATCTTTCATTTTAAAAAACATAACGATATGAAAAATAAAATATACATAACAATATACCTATTCGCTTTTAGCTTTATTGCTTGCGATGATTATTTAGATATAGAACCGGTAGGAAAAATTATTCCTAAATCGGTAAAAGAATATAGAAGCCTTTTAACCAGTGCTTATTCAAAACCTAAAAATAACAAAGAATTAACCACTTTTAGAACTGACGAATTGTCCTTAGATAAAAATCGTAGAGAAGCAACGCTATATGAAGACATTTTTATTTGGAATGACTCAGGAGCATCTCCCGTAACGGTTGCCTTTTCGTACGCCACTTTTTATAGTACCATATTTACCTGCAATCACATTATTGAGCAACGTTCAAAAATTATTGGAAATTCTTCAGACGTAAATCAATTAGTAGGAGAAGCATACGCATTAAGAGCTTTACAATATTTTGAATTGATAAACTTATATGCCAAGCCGTACAATAAAGCAACTGCTAATACAGATATAGGTGTGCCTATCGTTACAACGTATGATTCTGAACAAAGTTACCCAAGGCAATCTGTAAAAAAAGTATATGATTTGATACAAAGTGATATAGAAAATGCCGAGAAATACCTGAATATCAACAAGCAAAAAACAGGTTATAATTACCGCTTTTCAGTAATCGCTTTAAAAAGTTTAAAAGCAAGGGTTTATTTATATCAAAAAGAGTGGCAGCAAGCCGTTAATACTGTAAAAAGTGCTTTAAAGCTACACGGAACATTAATGAATTTAAACGTAAAGAAAACAATAATGCCATCGGAGTACAATTCAGTTGAATCTATTTTGGCGTTAGACAATGTTTCTTCTCTTGATATCAGTTCGGTTACAACGATTTCTAATGATTTAATCAATGAATACGACACGACAAACGACCTCCGTTTTGCCTTGTATTTTGACAAAAATTCTGATGGAAATTATACTACCAAAAAAACATCGAATGCCAAATACAAATGTACTTTTAGAACTGCCGAGTTGTATCTAATATTAGCGGAAGCATCAGTATTACTTGATGATATAGCTACGGCAAAAGAAACGCTAATATCCTTTGCAAAAAATAGATATACGCCTACAAAATGGAATGCGTATAAAACAAATATTAACTCTTTAAGTAAAGAAAATTTACGAATAGAAATCTTAAAAGAACGTAAACGAGAGTTTGCTATTGAAGGGCATCGATGGAATGATTTGCGAAGAACATCGCAACCCGAAATAAAAAAAATATACAAAGGACAAACCTACACCTTACAACAAGGGGATAGTAGATATGTAATTCCGTTTCCAAAAGAAGCGGTTATTAATAACCCTGACCTATAATAAAATCCGGTAAGCTATCGAACGGATTAAAAAAATCGATAGACAAAACCAATTAAATATTTTTTATTATGAAAAAAGTTTTTTCAATTTTATCTGTACTTATTGCATTTGCAATAATAAGTTCTTGTTCTGATGATGATCCAAAAATAGTTTCATCCTCTCTAAACAGCATTACTGAATTTAAAATTAGTTTTAGTGGTGTTGATGACAAAGATGTTATCTCTAAATTAGGTGATAATATTACTATTAGTGTACCATTTAAAACCAGTTTAAAAGGATTAAAACCTTCGATTAAAGTATCGGATAAAGCTACAGTATCACCAAAATCAGGTGTAGCAATCGACTTTGCGGACGGTGTAGCAAAACCATTTATCGTAACTGCTGAAGATGGTAGTAAAAAAACATATAAAGTAACCATTACCGTTCGTGGAGAAGTAGGTAGCGGGTCAAGGATTAAAACATTCCTTGTTAAAGACCCTTGGGGAGGTGCTGACGCATTAACAACCTACAAATATGCGTCTTCTAATTTTGTAAACGAATATGAAACAAAGATAGGAAAGAAAACAACTACCTATAAGTATGTTTATAATAATAAGAATCAAATTACTGAAAAAAAAGGTGATGCAACCAAAGAAAATACAGTATATAAATACAACGAAAAAGGGCAAATTATAAATGCTTCTTATACGAAAGATGACAAGTTGAAATATAGTTATACCTATACTTACAATGAAAAAGGACAACTAATCAAAGAATTGCGAATTGATGAACAAGAGGAAAAAGAAAGTAAAAAGAAAGCTATAAAGGAATTTGAATATAAAGATGGAAATGTAGTGAAAGAAAATCGCTACAATCAGAAGTTTGAAGCTACTTATGATACTAAAAATAATCCTTTTATAGGTATTTACCCAAAAGCATATGCAGCAATAAATGTTGGTGCTTACGGAGATGAAAAAGTAAATAAAAATAACCCTATTACGGTAACAGGAGCAGATGCCAAAATAACATATACTTACAATAAAGAAGATTATCCATTAACTCTGTCATACACTATTTTTGGAGGAATGGCTACTATGAAGAGAGAATTTACATATTACACTGAATAATTCTGTATAAATAAAATAAACACTCTTAAAAAAGAGTGTTTATTTTTTACAATCAAAAAAAATGAAAAACATACATTTCTTAATCTTGTTTTTTTTATTGTTAGTAAGTTGTAGTACTAATGGAGATGACAAAAACGAAAATAAAAAAGAAGAATTAAACAAAGAAAAAGAAGAGGTAGCACTAACCAAACAACAACAGTTAAAAAAACTATACAAAAAAACCGTAATACCACTCTTTAAACACTATAAAAACGTTAACATTCCTACAGGTTTTAAGATATATATCAAAGACCATACAATCAATGCAGGAGCCGCACTTGGTTATGTTGAAGTAAGTCAAGGGTTGATTGATTATGACAAAACGTATATACAAATATTTGCATTAACGCACGAATTGGGGCATATCGTTACGTTACAACAAGCTAAAATCATTAGTTTGGGAAATCAAATTCCGTCGGGTAAACAAAATAACGATTATAAAAAGGCAGAGTATTTGGCTGATTTAATTGCCATTCATTTAATAAGTGAACAACTTCCTAAACAATGTGATGTACTTGTTGCTAATTTTAACATCTTACAATCTATATTAGAGGGAGCATCTTATACACATCCTTCCAATGTTGATAGAATAAAAATGATGCAACAATACATTGATAAAAGTCGTGAAAAATCGCCACTTACCGTTTTTGAAAATATGTTTAAACAAATTTGGAATATGGAATAATACCATTTGCTATTTGAATTTACTGTAAAATAAAAAGATGATTTTTCCCCTTTATATGAAAAAGAAAAATGAGGCACAACCGTAGTTACGGCGATTTTTTATGTTGAAATAGAAAGGTAAAAAGGACTTTTTATTCCAGTAAATTCAAGTGGCAAATGGTATAACTGCATAGTATGTACTAAAAAAGAAAAGAACCCAAAAAACATAATCATTGGACTCTTTTTACAACGACATATCCTAAGAAGTTTTGGATACTGCACAAAATTTACCTTTGATTATTAATAATCAAAGGTGGTTTAATTTATGAATTATCTGATAACTAAAGTTCTGTAGAAATATCAGCAACCAAAACTTCTTGTTGTTGTGTGTTGATGATATTTTTTTGTTTTTGATTTGATTTTTCTGCTAAACCACAAGGTGCTGTACTTCCACAAGAAGTAAAACCGAATAAACTAACGGTACATATTACTGTAAACACGGCTATTTTTTTCATCTAAATTTAATTTTTTTATTATTAAAAGGGATTTAAATCTCTTTACGATAAACTATCTATCTTTTTAAAAGAGGTTGCAAAGTTACAAAAAAAATACAAAATCATCTGTCTTTTTCATTTTTTCTATAACGCCGAATTTATATAATTTATTTTGTACTGATGTTATTAATTCTTTATCAATATGTAATTTATCATTCCATTCTGTTAAAGAAAGCCATTTTTGTATATCTTCTAACTGTTGCCCATAACGTTGTGAAAGTATCGTGTCAATATTATCAATACCTTTAAAATCAGTTGTAGTGTTATTGATAATTGTTAGTATTTTTTTTATTTCTTCTGGGTGTTTTTGCAAAGCGTTATCACTTACAGCAATCATAAAACACGACCAAGGAGTAGGACAGTTGTCAATTATGCGAAAAGTTCCGTTATCTACTAAGGGTTTTGTCGTAAAATGTTCCCACATAAAATAATCGGCATCACCATTTGTAAGGGCATCAATACCCCCTTGCAAGTTGTTTACTACTTTAAATTTAAGTGTACTTATATCCCAACCATTATTGTAAGCATTTACAATGGCCATTAAATGCGACCCTGAACCAAATCTACTGATAGCAATGGTAGCATATTGCAAATCTTCTATTTTTTTAAAATTCGATGTAGCTCCTACATAAACGCCCCAAATTAAAGGACTTTTCACAAAGGGTTGTATTATTTTTGAGGGATTTCCGTTAATAATATCTTTTATAATCCCTTCAGTAAGCACAATAGCCATATCAATCTCTCCCATTCGTAATGCTTTACACATAGCACCTGTTCCGCCACCAAAATCTTTCCAACGGAGATTAATATTTTCTTTTGTATATTCTTTATTTTGTAAGGTAATGTACCACGGATAATTAAAATGCTCTGGAACACCACCAATATTTATTGTAAGCATCTATGTCGCCAATTTATCTAATGTATATTTTATTAAATTTTCTACCACTTCATAAGGGTTTTTACTAAACGTTCCGTTAGCCCTATTCGCTATAATTGCATTTATAGAACAAGCATTATGTCCTAATAATTTTGAAAGTGCATAAATGGCAGAAGTTTCCATTTCAAGGTTTGTAATTCTAACTCCGTTGTAATTAAAACTATCTATCTTTTTATTTAATGAAGCATCTTGTAAGGGAAGACGTAATACCCTTCCTTGAGGTCCATAAAAACCACTTGCAGTAGCTGTAATACCTTTAAAAGTAAGGTTAGAAAATAGTTTGTCTTCTAAATTTTTACTGTTAGAAACAATAATAGGACGAGCTTTTTTAGTACTCCAAAGTGTATGTTTTATAAAGATATCTTCTATATTGGTATGCGAAATTTCATCAATTTGATAAAAATGTAGCATACCGCTAAAATCAAGACCATATTCTCCTATAACAAAACTATCAACAGGAATATCAGACTGTAAAGAGCCTGAAGTTCCTATTCTAACAATATTTAAAGATGTTATATTCTTCTTTATTTGACGTGTTTTCAAATCAATATTGACCAATGCGTCTAATTCATTCATTACGATGTCAATATTATCAGGACCAATCCCTGTAGAAATTACCGAAAACCGTTTTCCCTTATATGTTCCAGTTGTTGTTTTAAACTCTCTTTTTTGAGTCGTAAACTCGATAGTATCAAAGTGTGCGGATATTTTATCCACACGATTTTGATCGCCTACAAAAATAATATTTGTAGCAATGTGTTCTGGTTTTAAATTGAGATGATATACACTACCATCGGGATTTAAGATAAGTTCTGATTCTTTTATGCACATCTAAGAAGATATTTTTAGCAATTTATCGTTTTCATGAACGTACAAAAAGCTGTATTTTTTTGAACCTCCAAGGTATGAAAATTCTGAACGAATTTGTCCGTAAAAATTAAGTTCATTTTGTAAAACTTTCATTCCTGTTTTACTTAATTTAACAGGGTTAAAAGATGAGAAAAGTTTTTTTAGTTCGCCTATTTTAAAAAGATATTGGGCATTTTCAAAGCCGTAGGCAGATTGATTGTTTGATAGTAAGTCGATTAATTTTTCTTTATTGGCTGATGTTTGTTCTTGTGCGGTTAGCAGAATGTCATTTTCAATTTTGTTTAAGCCGTTTTTAAAGGAGGGAAAGCGAAGTAAATGATTTTTAATAGCTTTTTCTAAGTGGACAAAGGGAGACATTGGGTTGAATTTATGGACAGTTTCTAAACGTAAAGGATTATCGGAACAATACAATTGCCAAATATAATCAGCATATTCAATATCGTCTAAAGCTAGTTCAACACGGTTAGTGTACATTTTTTGTAGCTGATTACCTGTTAATTCTGTTAGTTTTTTCTTCTTTACTCCCTTGCTAAATTCACCACTTTGTACTAAGGTTATTTTTCGGTCTTTTCTGTAACGTTTTAGCCAACTAATTACAGCTAACATATTAATCTGACAGAATAAATCGTATTCAAACCATAAGACTATTTCATCTTCTTGTTTGTGTTTACATAAATTTCTGTATTCCTTAAGTGTATAGTCTATAAATGTTTTTTTAGTTACTTTGTAATGTGTTTTTAAAAATTCAAAACGTGTTCTCCAAAATGTTTCGCTACCCACTTCAGTAATTGTTTTTCCTTCACAAAGCATTTCACGCCAAGTAATAATATTTCCTTTGATGTGCAATTTTTTTAATAATTGCGTAGTAGTATCTCCGTTTGTAATATGTAAAGTTTTCATTTTTTTTATATAATTAGGGGAATTAAAAA
>FUHQ01000028.1_pt1 | contig 12369 bp, 9 predicted proteins | sample 1003131 | NCBI WGS metagenome assembly FUHQ01 (sample SAMEA4075884, study PRJEB14783) | cnidarian metagenome | reverse complement strand
AAATTATCTTAAAATTAACGAGTTTCTTGTTTTTTAGTGTTTTCAATTCTCAATTTACTCAAAAAATAAAATAGTATGAATTAGAGTAATTTTTCTAAAAAGCAAGTATAGTAATTCCGTTTATAACAGTTTTCGTGCCAAAAAATTTCAACAAGCATTATCTAAAATAAGCATTTTTAATTTTGAAATGTTTTTTTGCAGACACTATTTACTTGCAAATAGTTTTACATCATTTATTGATACCTCTTTTCCTCCCAAAATAATCAATCGTTCTATAACGTTTCGTAACTCTCTAATATTTCCTGTCCAATCGTATTCTTGCAGTAATGTAATAGCATCTTTTGAGAACTCTTTTTTAATGCCTCCTTGTTCTTTTGCTATTTTTTCGGAAAGGTAATTTATTAATAAAGGAATGTCATCACGTCTATCATTTAGTGTTGGTACTTGTATTAATATTACAGCTAATCTATGATATAAATCTTCCCTAAAACGTCCTTCGTTAATTTCTTTTTTTAAGTCTTTGTTCGTTGCAGCAAGTACCCGAACATCTACCTTAATATCTTTATCACTTCCCACACGTGAAATTCTGTTTTCTTGCAATGCTCGTAGTACCTTTGCTTGTGCAGACAGGCTCATATCTCCTATTTCATCTAAAAAAATAGTGCCACCATTGGCTGCTTCAAATTTTCCTGCACGGTCTTTATTGGCACCCGTAAAACTTCCTTTTATGTGTCCAAACAACTCACTTTCAATTAATTCAGATGGGATAGCGGCACAATTTACCTCAACCATTGGGGCTTTTACCCTGTCTGATTTTTCGTGTAACCAATGTGCAACCAATTCTTTTCCCGTTCCGTTAGCTCCTGTTATCAGTACTCGTGCATCTGTGGGGGCTACTTTTTCAATAATTTCTTTAATGTGAGCAATGGCATTGCTTTCACCAATCATTTCGTAATTTTTACTAACCTTCTTTTTTAGTCGTTTGTTTTCAATCACCAATTCTTTTTTGTCAAGAGCATTGCGAACAGTATTTAGTAAACGATTTAAATCTGGTGGTTTCGAAATATAATCAAAAGCACCTAAACGCATTGCGTTTACGGCAGTGTCTAAATCTCCGTGTCCAGATATCATTACCATTGGTGTTTCTGGTTTGAGGGTTCGAACTTTTTCTAAAACTTCTATACCGTCCATTTTGGGCATTTTTATATCACATAGGACTAAATCATATTCGTTTTTTGTAATAAGTTCAACTCCTTGCAATCCATCTTCAGCTTCTTCTACTTTATATGAGTTGTTTTCTTCCGAAATAATTTTTTTTAATACTCTACGGATAGCTTCCTCATCTTCTATAATTAATATATTGCTCATTTTTTGTTTATAAAAAATTAGTTTGTTTTTTGATTGATAATATGCACATCTCTTTGCGGAAAAGGAATAGAAATATTGTGTTCTCTAAATAGTCGGTCTATTGTAAATCGGATATCACTTTGTGGGATAACAGCCATAAAACTATCTCGCAAAGTAAAACTAAGTTTAAAATCTAACGAACTATCACCAAAATTAGTAAATAGTACCATTGGAGGTGGGTTTTTAAGTACTTGATGGTGTTCTTTAGCCGCTCTAATCAGTAGTTTTTTTACTAACTCAGTATCGCTACCATAAGCAACCCCCACGGATACACTTTCTCGTGTTATCTTTCCGTTTTGTGTCCAATTGTACAAACTGTGAATTAGATATAGGTGATTAGGGATAATTAATACTTTATTATCCATTGTAACAGCTCTGGTGGTTCGTAGTTTTATTTCAACCACTCTTCCCACTTTGTTATCCAATTCTATAATATCACCTACTCGAACACTTTTATCCGTAATGATAAATACACCCGACATAATATCTTGAAACCACGTTTGCAAAGCCAACCCAACCCCTACCAGTAAGGCTGCTGCTGACGCAAATATTGCTGTTATTTTAAACCCTACGGAATTTAAAATAGACAAAAAAATAGTAATATAAATAAGCCATCGAACGAACGAAAAAATAGTATCAAATTTATTTCTATCTTCTTCCTCCAATCTTCGTTTAATAATCTTTTCTGATAAAGTAAAAAACCAATAAGCAAGAACCCAAAAAACAACGATAGTCAGTAAAACCCCAACCGTTATGGACTTATTACCGCTTGAGTATAATTTGTAGTTTAAAAAATCTAAAATATCTGTCATTGTTTTAGTTGTTCTTTAATTAGCTTTTAGTCAGTTAGCCATTCAAGGTTAGTTTTAAAGTTAAAAAGTTTTTTTAAACTAAGCACTAAAAACCGAACGCTAAAAGTTTATCCTTTTAGTTGTTATTCTATTTACCCACTATACCGTATCCATTTCCATAAATCCTTGTAGGTTGGTTTTTTGCCGTATGATAAAATACCTATTCGATAAATTTTTGCAGCTAACCAAACAACTCCGACAAATGTAAGAATTAATAACAACATAGAAATTAAAATTTCCCACCAAGCAACGCCAAAAGGTACTCGCATAAGCATTACAATAGGAGAGGTTAATGGAAAATGTGAGAAAAATACAGAAACAGGGCCGTGAGCGTCGTTAATTACCGTAAAAGCACCAATATACACAGCCAATGTTAAGGGTAAAATGATAGGCATCATAAATTGTTGAGTGTCGGTTTCATTATCAACTGCTGCTCCAATAGCAGCATACAAAGAACTATATAGCATAAATCCGCCTAAAAAATAAAAAATAAATAAAAAGAACAGACTTATTATGGGTAGTTTTGCCACCTCTTGAAAAATTAATTTACCGCTATTTCCCGCCTGTTTTAACACCTCCATTTTTTCGGGAGATAAGCTGTTTGATTTTGCTCCAATAATACTAACTCCTAAAAGTTGGGAAGCAACGATATCTAAAATTAAAAGTAAAACTCCCCAAATAAAAAATTGTAATAGTCCTGCAGAGGCATTTCCTATAATTTTTCCTAACATTAATTGAAAGGGTTTTACAGAAGATACAATTATTTCAATAATCCTACTGGTTTTTTCTTCAATAACGCTACGCATTACCGATGTGCCATAAATAATAACAAACATCATTAGTAAGTATCCCGAAATACTTCCTACAATAATTTTAGCCCCATTGGATAATTTTGAGCTTTTTTCTCCTGAAAAATTAAGCATTTTAATATCAGAATGAATTTTAGATTGTTTTATTTTTTGCTCGTTAATGCCTAATTGTTTCATCTTTAGGCTGCGTAATTTTCGATTTATATGACTTTCAATATCCTCTACCGTATTCATTCCCGGAGTTTCCGATGAAAAGAACTCAATGGAACGAGCTAAAACCTCTAAGCTATCCGCTTTTGGCAAATATAGAACTCCATAATGACTACCTTCTTTTACTTTCTTTTTTGCTTCTATTATTCCTAATTTTGTTATGTTCGTGTAAGTAATATTTTTAGAATTTTTAAAATCACTTTTAGCAAACATTCCAGAATCATCTACATACACGATATCTCTGACCGATTCATCATTTTTTTTTGTTAAAAAAGTTATTAAGGCAATCATTGCTACCATTATCAAAGGGCTTAAAAATGTCATAATGATAAATGACTTGTTTTTAACCTTTGCAAAAAATTCTCTTTTTATAATTAATCCTAATTTATTCATTTGAGGTGTTTTTTTTGTATTAAATATTATTCACAGCTTGTAAAAAAATATCATTAGCTGTTGGTACTAACTCTACAAAATGGTGGATTTCGCCTTTTTTTGTTAGTGATGATAATAGGTCATTGACTGTTTTTTCTTTAGGTAGTTTTATATTTAATTTTAATCCGTTGTTTAAAGACTTAAAATCTGCCGATGTTACTGTAAAAATATCGCTTAATTGCTGTTGCACTTCCTTATGGTTTGCTGTTTTTAATTCGACTTGATAGGTGTTGGTGCGATATTTTCTTTTAATATCATCTAATTTTCCATCTAAAATTTTATTTGATTGATGAATAAGAGCAATATAATCACACATTTCCTCTACACTTTCCATACGGTGTGTTGAAAAAATAATGGTAGCTCCTTCGTCTCTTAACTGCAAAATTTCCTTGGCAATTATTTTAGCATTGATAGGGTCAAACCCTGAAAAAGGCTCATCGAAAATTAGTAGTTTTGGTTTGTGTAAAACCGTTACAACAAATTGTACTTTTTGAGCCATTCCTTTAGATAGTTCACCTATTTTTTTATTCCACCAGTCCGTAATTTCAAATTTTTCAAACCAATATTTTAAGCGTTTTTTTGCTTCGGATTTGGGCATTCCTTTTAGTTGAGCCAAATATAACGCCTGTTCCCCTACTTTCATTGATTTGTATAGACCTCGTTCTTCAGGTAGATATCCTATTTGCTCTATATGTTGAGGGGCAAGTTTTTCTCCGTCTAAAATTACTTGGCCACTATCGGGCATTATTATTTGGTTGATTATTCTAATCAGCGAAGTTTTTCCTGCTCCATTAGGGCCTAAAAGACCGAAAACGCTACCTTTTGGAACACTTAATGATACACTGTTTAAAGCAGTGTGGTTTCCGTAAGATTTAGTTATGTTGTTTATTTCTAATAAGTTACTCATTGTTGTAAGTTTGTTTTTTTGCTGATGATACTAATGCTGTTTTTTTAATACAAATAATCAAAACCGTATTTTAATTTTCAAAACTACAAAAATTTTAGAAAAAAGGTCTTTGTTTTCTATCTTTCACAGTAAATTCAAATAGCAAATGGTATAAAAAGAGAAGTTTAAAAAAAGGCAATGTTTTTTTAACATTGCCTTTTTTTAAAGATTTAATCAAAAAATTATTTTGATAGCTTAATTTCAACTCTTCTGTTTTCTGCTCTTCCCTTTCTTGTTACGTTTGAAGCGATAGGGTTACTTTCTCCATAACCAGTAGAACTTAATCTAGATGCATCTATTCCTTTTGCTACTAGGTAATCTAATACAGCCTTAGCCCTTCTCTTAGAGAGTTTTAAGTTTGTACTTCTTGAGCCATAACTATCAGTATGTCCTTCAATACTAAAGTTAGATTCCTTGTATTCATTCATTATATCCACGATAAGATCTAATTTTTCAGTTACTCCAGGTTTAAAAGAGGTTCTCCCAGAGTTAAAGTAGATAGCTTTAGCAAAAGAATTTAATTTTGCTTTATCTTCTTTGGTTATTTCTATTGGGCAACCATTATTTTCAATAGGCCCAACTTTCGTAGGACATTTATCAATATTATCGCTTACCCCATCGCCGTCTGTGTCTTTAGGGCAACCGCTATTTTCGGCTACTCCTGGAATTTTAGGACACTTATCGTCTTTGTCTAATATTCCGTCCTTGTCGGTATCAGGACAACCTTTATTTTCAACAGGTCCTACTACCATTGGGCAAAGGTCATCTTTATCTAATATGGTATCTCCATCAGTATCTTCCCACGGACAACCGTTATTTTCTGTTGGACCAGCAACATCAGGACATTTATCATCCTTATCTAAAACCCCATCGTTGTCGCTATCCTCCCACGGGCAACCATTATTTTCGATAGGTCCTTTTACTTTCGGACATTTGTCTATTTTGTCAAGCACTCCATCACCGTCTTTGTCTCTAGGTCTTGTTTGGTAAATAGGTATTTTTAGTCCTAAGTAAACATCAGCTGCTTTTGTTTCTCCGATTAAACCACTTATAATAGAGCCTGAACCAACAAATAAAGGGCCAGCTCTAAGTCCTGCTCCTACTTGAAAACCTGAATATTGATACATACCCATAGGCACATAAAAACTTAACCATTTACTCTCAAAACGAGGTGTTAGTGTGTAGCTATTCGCTATTTTACCAGTATTTTTACCTGTTCCAGATACAGAAAAGTTTGCGTTTACATTTACATAAAATTTACTATTTATACTCCAATCAGCATCAAGGTGTAAAGCTGTAGGTAAGTGAAAATTCTCCGCTTTCCCCTCGGTTGGTTTATTTAGACCACTTAATTTTTCTAAAACCTCTTCAATATTTCCAGATTCGTAGTCTTGTTTTTTTATCGTTTCATTTAAGTTATAGGTTTTTTCTGTTCCTTCACTGTTTTTTATACTTCCTATATCGGTAACCGAAACACCTATTTTTAATTTGTACTTGTTTTTGTCCTTATAATAAAAAGTACGGTTGGTTTCTTTATCTACATAAGTGTAATCATCGTGTTCGGGTCTCCATTCGTAGATAAAACCAAAATCAGCTCCAAAACCAGATGTACCCTCAGTCAACTTAAATTCATATTTCTTAAAATCATCAGAAAAATTATCACTTTGTCCGTAAGACACTGTTCCTGTTGATGTAAGTGTTGGAACTGCAACTCCTAATTCTACAGCTCCTTTAGGGTCGTAATCTACCTTAATGTTTTCTCCTTGTCCATAGGCATTTCCTGCTCCTTGTAAATATTTAAGAGTAATACCTCCTTTTAAAAAATGTTCTTTTTTGTTTAATAATACCGTAGCATATGAAATCCCTATTTCAGCCCAAACATTTGCCGCTGCACGAATATTTCCCTCGGCAATATTGTATGCCTTATCGTCATTTATTTTTTCATCAATAAGTTTAAATGTTTCTCCATTAACATCATTTAAATTCACTAAACTTCGTACCCTTGAACTAATAGCAATAGAATGTTTTGGAAAAAGATTAAACATAAAGGAAGGTCCCAAAATGTCTATATTTACAGCTGCATTGTTGTTTTCAAGGAGCGATTTAGTTCCTAAGTCTTTAAGTTCAATTTCGTCTTTAGCAGCTTTTATAACATCTCCAAACGAAGCGGCATAATAATCATTAGTTGCTAAAACACTAGCACTAAACATATTAATATCAGCCTTAAACCTCGAATCTACTATATTAGCAGGGTTACTGATAATTCCGTGTACACCCGAATAATTATCGGATAAAAATCCCACATAAGACTGAGATTGTGTTAGGTAAACACAAAAAATAGCCATTATTGTAATGATAATTTTTTTCATAATAATGTTTTTTAATTAATTAAAGATTAAGCAAATTTACTAAAAAAATTACGATACTGTAGTTTTTTTAGGCGAATTTCTCTTTTATTTAATACCTTTTTAGGTAAAAAATAAAAGAGAGCATCTTATTTGAGTAAATTTAACGTTAAAATGGCATATAAAATCTTAATTTTTTACTGTAATGCAAAAAACAAAACACTTCCCATAAAGGAAGTGCTTTGTCTATAAAGACACAAGAGTTAGTATTTTTAGAGTAAAGTTTGAAAATTATCTTGGATGTAGATTTACTCTATTTTTTTTACAACTAATTTTGAGGCTTCTTTTCGAGTTCCGTCAAAACCATCAACGCCACCTACTGTTGTGTATTTCATTACATATTTTTTGTCAGGGTGAATGCGTTGATATGCACTTTGACACATTAGTGTAGCTTCGTGAAAACCACATAAAATCAGTTTTAATTTTCCAGGGTATATGTTTACATCACCAATTGCATAAACACCAGGTATATTAGTTTGATAATCTAAGGCATTGTTTACTTTTATCGAGTTTTTTTCAATCTCTAAGCCCCAGTTTGCTAAGGGACCTAATTTTGGTGATAGTCCAAATAAAGGAATAAAATGATCTGTTTCCAGCATATACGGTTCTTCTCCTTTTATGTGAATTTCAACTCCTGTAAGGTGATTATCTCCAAATACTTTTTTTACTTCTGCAGGTGTTATTAAGTTTATTTTTCCTTGATTTTTTAGTTCTTGTACTTTTTCTACAGAATCCAATGCTCCACGGAATTCATTTCTTCGGTGTACTAAGGTTACCGATTTCGCAACATTAGTTAAAAATACCGACCAGTCCAATGCAGAGTCCCCGCCTCCAGCTATTACTACGTTTTTATCACGATATTTTTCGGGGTCACGAATTACGTATTCTACACCTTTATCCTCAAAAGAGTTAAGGTTAGGAATAGGTGGTTTGCGAGGTTCAAAACTTCCCAAACCTCCTGCTATTGCTACCACAGAAGCCTGATGTTTTGTGCCTTTATTTGTAGTAACTACAAATGTTCCGTCTTCTTGCTTTTCAAGAGTTTCTGCACGTTCATTTAGGGTAAATCCAGGTTCAAATTGTTTAATTTGCTCCATTAGATTTTCAGTTAAATCTCCTGCCAAAATTTCTGGGTACGCAGGAATATCAAAAATAGGTTTTTTAGGATACAGTTCAGAACATTGTCCTCCAGGTTGAGGCAGTGCATCTATTAGGTGGCATCGTAATTTTAATAATCCAGCTTCAAATACTGTAAATAATCCTGTGGGTCCTGCACCAATAATAAGAATATCTGTTTTTATCATTTTTAATATGTTTTCAAAATATATAAAAAAGTTTTTTATTTATTCGTATTTACGTAACAAATAAATTTTAATAAAAGGTTTCAAAAGTACTATACTGTTTATCAAATAACACTGATTTTTATCAGTGTTATTCGATATTAACGACTTCCTCTATTTCAGGTGCGTGCTTTTTTATGGTTGCTTCTACGCCATTTTTTAAGGTCATTTGATTTACTGAGCAATTGATACAAGCACCTTCTAATTGCACGATTACTTTTTTTCCTTCGATGGATATTAGTTTAATGTCTCCGCCATCGTCTTTTAAAAAAGGACGTATTTCATCTAACGCCTGTTTTACTCTTTCTTGTGTGTTTTCCATATTTAAACCCCTATTTAATTCTTAAAAAACTCAAAGAGGGGATTTGAGTTTTTTTTAAAAATCTATATTACTATTAACTGCAACCACTCATTGTTGTAATTTTGACAACCTCTGTTGGTGGCAAATTTTTATTTCTTTTTATTAGTTGTAATAACATTTCTTTTGATACTTTATTAAACGCTTCTTCCAGTGGAGTTCCGTTTTGTAAAGCTACAGGAGAGCCTACATCTCCTGCTTCTCGTATGCTTTGAACTAAAGGAATTTCCCCCAAAAAGTGAGCGTTAAGGTCTTCTGCCAAATTTTTCGCACCTCCTTGCCCAAAAATATAGTATTTATTATCAGGTAATTCTGCGGGTGTAAAATAAGCCATGTTTTCTACAATTCCTAATACAGGTACATTGATAGTTTCTTGTTGAAACATAGCTACTCCTTTTTTTGCATCTGCTAAAGCAATGTTTTGCGGTGTGCTAACAACAACTGCTCCATTAATAGGTACGGCTTGTACGATTGATAAATGAACGTCTCCTGTCCCAGGAGGTAAGTCAATTAAAAGAAAATCAAGTTCTCCCCAATCTGTATCAAAAATTAATTGATTTAAGGCTTTTGAAGCCATTGGTCCTCTCCAAATTACAGCTTGACTTGGATTTGTAAAAAACCCTAATGACAATAATTTTACCCCATAGCTTTCTACGGGTTTCATTTTTGAACGACCGTTAATGTTGGTAGCCATTGGTTTTTCATTTTCTACATCAAACATTAAATGCTGTGAAGGACCATAAACATCAGCATCTAATATTCCTACCTTAAAATTCATCTTTGCTAATGAAACAGCAAGGTTTGAGGTAATAGTAGATTTTCCCACACCTCCTTTTCCAGAAGCAATAGCTATAATGTTTTTTATATTTGGAATTTCCTTTCCTCTAATTTGATTGGGGTTTTCCTTTTCTTCTGTAATAACTTTTACGTTTACTTTTACATCAATTTTTTGATCAATATGTTTGTGAATAGTTTTCATTATTTCAACCTCCACTTTCTTTTTTGCTTGTAGTGTTGGGTTGCTTATTTGAACATCCACGATAACTTCCTTACCAAAGCTGACTACATTGGTTATGTTTTTATTTTCTACTAAGCTTTTACCTTCTCCAGGTGCGGTAATGGTATCTAATGCGTTGTATATATCCTGTTTTGTAAAACTCATATATTTGTTTTAAGTGTGCTTTGATAAATATTGTAAATCAAAACAATGACAATATTTGTTATTATAAGCCACAAAGATACAATTTCAAGATTAGAAAATAAAAATAATTTATAATATATGAAATTTGGTAGGTTCAACCCCCACATACAATTTTTGTTATGCTACGAATTTAGCAAAAATATTAATTGTTTTTTCATATCCAAGTCCTTTTCTTGGTCTTCTGTTTAGTTTTACTTGTGTTTTGTTGATATTCTTTGTGTTATGTTTATTATGCCATTTGAATTTACTGGAATAACCCCTTTTTTTTACCTTTTTATTTTATATGAAATATGGACGAAAAAGAAACGACTAATATGCGAAGTTTTTAGTTGTAAATAGTATAACTCCTACAATCGAGTCGATGTCTTTTCTCTTTAATACAGAAATTGTGTGCCTTTTTTCGAAAAATATATAAATTACCCTCCGAAAAAACTGTATTTACTAATTGAACTTACCAAATGAATTATTTCTTTTAGGTGATATGAAAATTCAGAGGTATCTTAGCGTCAGTTATTTGAGAAAAGTAAAAATATCGTTAAAAGAAATATTTTTAATTTTGTAGCGTTTTTTTACAGACACTAAATATATTTGCTGTATGCCAAATAAGTTGCTTAAAAACATAAAATACCCTTTAGATATACGGAAATTAAAACCTCAGCAATTACCTCTGTTAGCGGAGGAATTAAGGGATTTTATTATTGATGTTGTTGCTACTAAAGAAGGGCATTTGGGAGCAAGTTTGGGGGTTGTAGAGCTTACTATTGCACTACATTACGTTTTTAATACGCCTGATGATTTGTTAGTGTGGGATGTAGGTCATCAAGCCTATGGTCATAAAATTATTACAGGGCGTAAGGATATTTTTCATACCAATCGCCAACTAAATGGTATTTCGGGTTTCCCAAAACGTAGTGAAAGTATTTACGATGCTTTTGGGGTTGGGCATTCTTCTACATCTATTTCTGCTGTTTTAGGAATGGCAATTGCCTCGCAGTTAAGAAAAAAAAACAATCAGCACATAGCAGTAATAGGCGATGCTTCTATTGCTTCTGGAATGGCTTTTGAAGCCTTGAATCACGCAGGAGATACCAATGCAAACATATTAATAATACTCAATGATAATGCCATTGGAATTGATCCATCTGTAGGAGCTTTAAAAGATTATTTAACAGGAATTAAAAAGAAAAAAAAAACAACACAACACAATATTTTTGAGGCATTGAATTTTGATTATTTCGGACCGATAGATGGTCATAATTTTGATGAATTGTTATCAGAATTAATGCGACTAAAAAACATTAGAGGACCCAAGTTTTTGCATATTATTACCACTAAAGGTAAAGGACTGCGTCAAGCAGAAGAAGATCAAGTAAAATATCACGCTCCAGGAAAATTTGATAAAGTTTCAGGTAATGTGTTGCCTAAAGGCGTATCTAAATATACCAAATTTCAAGATGTATTTGGTACTACAATCGTTGAGCTCGCTTCTCAAAATGATAAAATAGTAGGAATTACACCCGCAATGCTAACAGGAAGTTCCTTAAAATTAATGATGAAAAAATATCCTAACAGAACTTTTGATGTCGGTATTGCAGAGCAACACGCAGTAACCCTTTCAGCAGGAATGGCTACACAAGGACTTATACCGTTTTGTAATATATATGCAACTTTTTCTCAACGAGCCTACGACCAAATTATTCACGATGTTGCTTTGCAAAAATTACCAGTTATTTTTTGTTTGGATAGAGCAGGGTTGGTGGGTGAAGATGGAGCAACACATCACGGCGTTTTTGATTTGGCATTTTTGAGATGTATCCCCAATTTAATTCTCTTTGCCCCAAGAAATGAAATAGCATTACGAAATATATTATACACAGCACAATTGGGTTTAGACACTCCTATTGCTATTCGTTACCCCAGAGGTAGTGGAAAAATAGAAAATTGGCAACTACCTTTTAAAAAAATAACAATAGGAAAAGGAATTTGTTTAAAAAAAGGAACAAAAACTGCTGTTTTATCTGTTGGAACAATTGCTGATAATGTAACTAAAGCAATAGCACAAATAAAAAATAAAGCCTCCGTTGCTCACTATGATATGAGGTTTATAAAACCCTTGGACGAAGTATTACTACACCATATATTTAAAAATTTTAGTACTATTATTACCATTGAAGACGGTGCTGTAACAGGTGGTTTTGGAACGGCAATTTTAGAATTTGCTTCTACAAATAATTATCAAAGAAAAATAAAAACATTGGGTATTCCTGATAAATTTATACACCAAGGAAAAATAGATGAATTACAAAAAATATCAGGAATAGACGTTGCTACAATCTTAAAAACTATTGATTGAATTTTGAAAGAGAAAACAAAAAGAAATGTTTATTATGGAAAATTCTAAGTGTATAAT
>FUHQ01000027.1_pt1 | contig 12560 bp, 13 predicted proteins | sample 1003131 | NCBI WGS metagenome assembly FUHQ01 (sample SAMEA4075884, study PRJEB14783) | cnidarian metagenome | reverse complement strand
TTTATTTTTTAACAATAATTTATTGTTTTGAATTGATTTTATTCTGTACCTTTGTCGGAGATAAGCACATAAAAATAATGGGGATTATTTTAAACTATCTAACTATAAGGTCAAATTTTACAATTTGACCTTTCTTCTTTTTTATATATAGTGTTATACTATTTTATAAAAATTAAATTACTATTTTCGTTATTATGCAACAAACAACTAATACCATATTAATGGTTCGCCCTGCTAGTTTTAGACTAAATGAAGAAACAGCAATAAATAATTACTACCAACAATCAAACGAAGTTCATCCGCCAACAACAATAAACGAACAAGCACAACAAGAGTTTGACCGATTTGTTAAGGTTTTACAACGTGCAGGAATTACAACAATTGTTGTGCAAGACACTGTTCAGCCTGATACTCCTGATGCTCTATTTCCTAATAATTGGATTTCCTTTCACGATAATGGCGATATTGCCTTGTATCCTATGTTTGCAGAAAACAGAAGGTTAGAACGGAGGGAAGATATTTTGACAACCTTAGAAAGCAACGGTTTTTTAATTGAGAATATTGTAGATTATACTCAGGCTGAAAAAGAAGGTGTTTTTCTTGAGGGAACAGGAAGTATGGTACTTGACAGAGCTAATCAAAAAGCCTATTGTGCCTTATCCCCTCGTGCTGATGAGCATTTATTTATTGAATTTTGTGAAGATTTTGAGTTTACTCCGATACTATTCACAGCCAATCAAACCGTAAAGAATGAACGAAAAGCAATTTATCATACTAATGTTATGATGAGTATTGCCGAAACATTTGCTATTGTCTGTTTAAACAGTATTGACGATAAAAAAGAACGAAAAGAACTTATAAAACATTTAAAAACCGATGGCAAAGAAATAATAGCTATTTCCGAAAAACAAGTTAATCAGTTCGCAGGAAATATGCTACAAGTTCGTGGAACGGATAATCAACTTTTTTTAGTAATGAGTTCTGCGGCTTATCACAGCTTATCGAAAGAGCAAATTCAAAAAATTGAAAAACATTGTAGTATAATTCATAGTGATTTAAATACTATTGAAACATACGGAGGTGGAAGTGCCAGATGTATGATGGCAGCGATTTTTTTACCTAAAAAGCAAGGTGTGTAATTTCTACTCCTGCCTTTTTTAAAAATTCTATTCCAGAAGTATCTCTGTATTCATTTATATATACAACACGTTTTATACCTGCTTGGTGTATAAGTTTACTACACTGTTTGCACGGAGAAAGCGTAATGTATAAGGTAGCCCCCTTACAGGTTTGTGTAGAAGAAGCTACTTTTAAAATGGCATTTGCTTCGGCGTGTAGCACATACCATTTTGTATCGCCGTCTTCGTCTTCACAAGGATTTTCAAAACCCGAGGGAGTTCCGTTATATCCATCGGAAATAATCATACGGTCTTTTACAATTAACGCCCCTACTTTTTTACGGTTACAATGTGATAAATTTCCCCATTCCATTGCCATTTTAAGGTAGGTTTTATCATATCGCAATTGTTTTTTATTTTTTGTCATCTTAATTAAAAAGTGATGTTATTCAATATACTACCAAAAAACACGGTTAATCATCATTTGAAAAGCAAACCCCATAACAATTGATGAAGCTACGAGAATCCAATCTCGCCTATTCACACCAAATACTGTTTGTACAAGACTTCCTACAAGTAAAATACCAATAACAATAACTATTTGAGCAAGTTCTACTCCCAAAGCAAATTCTAACAAAGGAATTATTTTACTATCACTTTTGCCAATTAGCATTTTAAAATAGTTAGAAAATCCTAATCCGTGTATTAGTCCGAAGAACAAAGCAAAAAATAAATTCTGATTTTCTTTTCCTACCGATGCTTTTTTGGCTGTTAACACATTCATCAATGCGGTAATAAAAATCGTTAGTGGAATAAGAAATTCAACAAGATTAGCAGATAGATTTATAAGGCGATAACTTGAAAGTAATAGCGTTACTGAATGTCCAATTGTAAACAACGTAACAAGCCAAATTATTTTTTTCCATTGGCTCATTTTATAGACAACTGCAAGTACTATCAAAAATAAAATATGGTCGTAGGCTTTAAGGTCTAATACGTGGAATAAGCCTGTTTTTACATAAAATATAAATTCGTTCATTGGGTTTAAATTTTTATTTGTCGATTTATTTGTTGGTCTAAAGAAATAAATGTTTCTGTACGAGATACACCTTTAATCGTTTGAATGTCTTTGTTTAGCAGGTGCATTAAGTCCTCATTATTTTTACATAAAATTTTAATAAAAATAGCATAATTTCCTGTGGTGTAATGACTTTCAACAACTTCAGGTATTTTTTTTAAGCGAGTAATGGCTGATGAGTATAAACTGGCAGCATCTAAAAAAACACCTACAAAGGCGGTTGTGGTATAGCCTAACGACTTGGGGTTTAGCTCCATTTTATACCCACTAATTAAATCAGAATCTTCTAATTTTCGTAGGCGTTGATGTATGGCTGCCCCTGAAATTCCTACTTCACGAGCAATACTTAAAATAGGAGTACGAGCATCTGCTACCAATCGCTTGATAATGATTTTGTCAATACCGTCTATCTTTATTTTTTTTTTCATATGATTAGCCAAAAATAAAGAATTTCATTCATTTGAATATATTTTAATGAATAAAAAAAGATAAAAAATCCTTAATCTTATCATTTTAAAGAGAGATTTATAAAACTGATACTAAACATCTCTAAATTTCCAAAATATAAAAATATCATCTAAAATAATTTATTTTGTAGAACTTGATGGTTTTCTTGCAGACACTAATTAAAATCCTTCATCAATTATCTTCAACCCACTGGGGTTAAGTATAAAAATATCTTTTCCTTTTAATCGAATAAGTTCTTTCTTTTTAAATTCAGAAAGCAGGCGTATAACAGATTCTGTAGCTGTACCAATAAGGTTTGATAAATCTTCACGAGTAAGATGTATATCAATAGCATTATTCTCTGTTTTATTAAAATTATTGTCTAAGTAGAGTAATGTATGAGCTAATCGTTGTTTAACCGATTTTTGAGCCATATCTACAATAGAATTATCAGTGTTTTTAAGTGTGTTGGCCATATTTCGCAATAGAGCCATACTAAAATTATGATTATTATTTAAACTTTTAAGGATTTCTTCTTTAGGAATAAAGCAAACTTCCATATCGTTAACAGCGGTAGCTTTTAGGTTAGCGGCTTCGTTGTTAATCAAACTCCGTTCCCCTAACAAATCACCTTTTTTAATAAGGTGTATAATTTGCTCCCTACCATTTTCACTCATTTTTGAAACCTTACAAACTCCTGAGCGTATGCAAAAAATACCATTGATATGATCTCCTTCTTCAAAAAGGACATCTCCTTTTTTTATTACTTTTGATGTTTTGTTTTTTGTAACACGCATTAGCTCTTCATGGGTAAGTTCCTTCAAAGAATTAGAATGCCTAACAGAACATTGTTCACATTTACTCATTATTGTGCCTTTTTGTTAAGAATTTCAAAATTACAAAAAAAGATGATAAAAATCATATTTTATTTAAAAAAATATTTTGTAATTTGCGGTTGGGCAAAATGAGTAAATATGAAAACACAATGTTATCACTGTGGTAATGATTGTGATACCGATAAAATAGCGTTTGACGAAAAGTTTTTTTGTTGTAACGGTTGTAAAACTGTTTATGAGATATTTTCAGAAAACGACTTAACGTGCTATTACGATTTACAGCAAAGTCCCGGAGCTACTCCGGAAGAAATACAAGGAAAGTATGATTTTTTGGAGAATCAAGAAATTATAGATAAGTTATTAGAGTTTAGTGATGGTAATACGCAAATTATAAACTTATATATTCCACACATACATTGCAGTTCTTGTATCTGGGTGTTAGAAAATTTACATAAATTACAAAAATATATAAACTCTTCACAGGTAAACTTTCCTAAAAAAACAGTTAGGATTGTATTTAATTCAGAAAAAATAACACTTAAAGAAATTGTTCTTTTATTGAGTTCTATTGGTTATGAACCGTATATATCTCTTGAAGATTATGAGGTGGGAAAAAAGAAAATAGATAGAAGTCTGATTTATAAACTTGGTTTGGCCGGTTTTGCTTTTGGTAATGTAATGTTGTTGTCATTTCCCGAATATTTTGAAGTAAAAGAATACTGGTTGGAGCATTATAAACCGATATTTCGTTGGATGATGTTTGCTTTTTCAGTACCAGTTGTATTTTATGCTGCACAGGATTATTTTGTATCGGCGTATAAAGGGCTTCGTTCTAAAATTTTGAATATAGATGTTCCCATAGCATTGGGGATTACCGTACTATTTTTACGAAGTACTATTGATATAATTTTTGATCTTGGTAGTGGTTTCTTTGATAGCTTAACAGGGTTGCTTTTCTTTTTGTTGTTAGGTAGGTTTTTTCAGCAAAAAACATATAATTATTTATCCTTTGAACGTGATTATAAATCCTATTTTCCGATAGCGGTAACTAAAATTTTACCAGGTGGCAAGGAAAAAAACACACAAATCTATCAAGTAGAAAAAGGGGACAGGTTACTCATTAGAAATCAAGAACTTATTCCGGTGGACGGAGTGCTTATTAACGGTGATGCTCAAATAGATTATAGTTTTGTTACAGGAGAAGCCGTTCCAGTGGCTAAAAAATCAGGTGATAAATTATTTGCAGGAGGAAAACAACTTTCTGGAGTTATAGAAATGGAAGTTCTTAAAACGGTAGAACAGAGTTATTTAACGCAATTGTGGAGTAATGATGTATTTAAAAATAAAAAAGAATCTTCTTTTAAAACATTAACAGATAGCATTAGTCAAAATTTTACAATAGCAATACTTACCATTGCGATTTTAGCTACTTCTTTTTGGTTTTTTCACGACAGTTCAAAGGCTTTGAATGTTTTTACGGCAGTATTAATTATTGCTTGTCCTTGTGCGATAGCATTAGCAGCTCCTTTCACTTTAGGAAATATGTTGCGAATTTTCGGGAAAAATAAATTTTATCTTAAAAATGCAACTGTTATAGAGCAATTAGCTAAGATAAATGCTGTTATTTTTGATAAAACAGGTACGCTTACTACAAATAAAGATAACACAATATCGTATGAGGGAGAAGTTTTTTCATCGGAAGAAAAAATAGCTCTAAAAAGTGTATTGCGTGTCTCAAACCACCCTTTAAGCAGAAGTTTATATAATTCTTTTAAAGGCGTGGCGATTATGGAAATAAAAGAAGTAAATGAGGTTATAGGAAAAGGAATTGAAGCCTTGTTTAATAACAAAAAAATAAAAATAGGCTCATCTTCTTTTGTTGAAGATAAGAAAGAAAAAACAAATTTGGACACATCTGTTTATGTGAGTTTTGGAGGAACATATAAAGGAAAGTTTACACTAAAAAATGCGTATAGAGACGAGGTAGATGGTGTGTTTAATGTATTAAAAAATGATTATGACTTAGCGGTGGTTTCGGGAGATAATGAAGGAGAAAAAGCGTTTTTGCAAAGTCATTTACCTAAATCAACCGCTTTATTATTTAATCAAAAACCACAAAACAAGTTGGAATATGTAGCGTCATTACAAAAAAAAGACAAAAAAGTGATGATGATTGGTGATGGGTTAAACGATGCTGGTGCGTTGGCTCAAAGCGATGTAGGAATTGCTTTGTCTGAAAACATTAATGTGTTTTCCCCTGCTTGTGATGGGATTTTAGACGCTACAAAATTCAAAGAGCTTCCTATGTATATCAAAGCATCAAAAAAAGCAGTCCAAATAATAAAATATTGCTTTGTGCTGTCGCTTATATATAATGTTATAGGATTGAGTTTTGCAGTAACTGGTCAGTTAATGCCAGTAGTAGCCGCAATATTAATGCCTTTAAGTTCTATAAGTATTGTAGTGTTTACAACAATAACAACAAATTTGTTGGGGAATAAATTAAAATAAAAAATGAAAATACAAAAATATATAGATCACACCTTGCTAAAAGCAACAGCTACTTCACAAGATATTATTACGCTGTGTGAGGAAGCAAAAAAGCACAAGTTTTATGCTGTTTGTGTAAATGGTTGTTATGTAAAGTTAGCAAAAGAACAGTTAAAGAATACAGATGTAAAAGTAGCTGCTGTAGTCGGATTTCCTTTAGGAATGATGAGTTTAGAGGCGAAAGTTCAAGAAGCAAAACAAAGTGTAAAGGACGGAGCAGAAGAAATAGATATGGTAATAAATGTAGGAATACTAAAATCGGGAGAAGAGGAGTATGTACAAAAAGAAATAGCATCTATAAAAAAAGAAATTGGGACGAATGTTTTAAAAGTAATTTTAGAAACGTGTTATTTAACCCCTAAAGAAATTAAAACTGCTTGTATGTTGGCAATAAAAGCGAAGGCTGATTTTGTAAAAACATCAACTGGATTTGGAACAGGTGGAGCTACTTTTGAAAATGTTGCATTGATGAGTAAAGTAGTTGGAGGAGAAGCACAAATAAAAGCTTCGGGAGGTATTCGTGATATTGAAACAGCTTTAAAATACATAGAAATGGGGGTAACCCGATTAGGGACTTCTTCTGGTGTAAAATTAGTAACCTCAGGAAAGGCTGAAGAAGGTCAATATTAAAATATTTACATTCTTTACAATTTTAATTTGCAGTAATTTTAAGTTGTAAATTGTGTTAAATAATTGTATATGACTAAAAAAATATTATATATTGACGCTCGTCAATAAAAACAAAAAGACAAACAAAATTTAATGAGTATTCATATAAAAGCAAAAAAGGGAGAGATAGCAGAAACCGTTTTATTACCGGGAGATCCAATGCGTGCAAAATGGATAGCAGAAACTTTTTTAACAGATGCAGTCTGTTATAATGAAGTTAGAGGAATGTTAGGCTTTACAGGAGCTTATAACGGAAAAAAAATATCGATACAGGGTACAGGTATGGGCATTCCATCAACTTTAATTTATGCAAATGAACTGATTAGCGAATACGGAGTAAAGAATTTAATCCGAGTAGGTTCAGCAGGGTCGTATCAAGAAAATGTAAAAATTAGAGATATTGTGATAGCAATGGCGGCTTCGTCAAACTCAGGAATAAACAAGGGTCGATTTAACGGAGCAGATTACGCTCCTACGGCGAGTTTTGAGTTGTTTCAAAAGGCGATTTCCGTTGCAAACAAACAAAACATACCAATAAAAGCAGGAAATATATTAAGTTCTGATGAGTTTTATGAGGATAACCCCAACGACTACAAAAAATGGGCAGCGTTTGGTGTGTTGTGTGTAGAGATGGAAACAGCAGGGTTATACACAGTTGCTGCAAAGCACAATGTAAATGCGTTATCTATTTTAACTGTTTCGGATAGTTTGGTAACACACGAAAAAACAACATCAATCGAAAGAGAACAAACCTTTAAAGAAATGATACAAATAGCTTTGGAATTGGCTTAAAAAAGTTGATAAATAAAGCACATCTTATAATAATGAAATCATTAATACAAAAATATAATATACCGGGACCTCGTTATACGAGTTATCCAACAGTTCCTTATTGGGATTCAAGTACTTTTTCAAAAGAAAAGTGGATAGAAACATTTCAAAGAAGTTTTAAAGAAAGTAATACAACGGAAGGGATAAGTCTTTACATTCATTTACCTTTTTGTGAGAGTTTATGTACCTTTTGTGCGTGTCATAAACGTATTACAAAACGTCACGAAGTAGAAGATGTCTATATTGAAACGGTTTTAAAAGAATGGAAACTGTATGTAGATTTGGTAGATGAAGTTCCTATAATAAAAGAACTACATCTTGGGGGAGGAACACCAACATTTTTTTCTCCCAAAGCTCTAAAAACATTGATTGATGGTTTGTTTAAGAAGGCAAAACGACATTCAGATTATGAGTTTAGCTTTGAGGGACACCCTAATAATACTACAAAAGAACATTTGCAAACGTTATATGATTTAGGTTTTACAAGAGTTAGTTATGGGGTGCAGGACTATAATGAAACCGTACAAAAAGCAATTAATAGAGTTCAGCCTTTTGAAAACGTAGTACAAGTTACGGAATGGGCAAGAGAAATAGGATATACATCTATAAGTCACGATTTAATTTTTGGATTACCTTTTCAAACAAAGGAAAACGTAATTCATACAATTAATAAGACAAAAGAATTACAACCTGATAGAATTTCTTTTTATAGTTATGCACACGTTCCTTGGGTAAAAGGTGTTGGGCAACGAGGTTTTAAGGAAAAAGATTTACCAAAAGATGACGAAAAACGTGAGTTGTATGAGGTAGGGAAAGAAATGTTTGCTGAGTTGGGTTATGTAGAAATAGGAATGGATCATTTTGCATTAAAGACGGATACTTTATATAAGGCTACTAAAACAAAAACATTGCATCGTAATTTTATGGGTTATACCCCAAGCAAAACACAATTGATGGTTGGTTTAGGAATGTCGTCAATTAGTGATAGTTGGTATGGCTTTGCTCAAAATGTAAAAACCACAAAAGAATACCAACGATTGGTAGCTGATGGAGAAATCCCTGTTTTTAGAGGTCATATTTTAAATAAAGAAGATTTAATTGTTCGGAAGCATATATTAAATATTATGTGTCATTTTGTTACTTCTTGGAAAGAGGAGGAGTATCAATTTGAAGAATTGGAAGATACTGTTGCTTTGTTAGATGAGATAGCGTCAGATAATCTTATAAAAATTTCAAAAAAAGAGTTGGTTGTGTCAGAACAAGCACGTCCTTTTGTGCGAAATATATGTATGGCTTTTGATAGGAGATTACAGCGAAATAAACCCGAAACAAAGCTGTTTTCAATGACTATCTAGTACCAAGAATATAGGGTGTAACTATTTAGATTTTATATAAATAAGCTATAAAAATTAAATATGATAAAAATCATATTTATAAAAGATTGTAAAATCGTACCTTTGAACCTGTAATCAGGCAAACATTATGAGCGTTATTTATTTACTTCTTTCGGTAAGTGTATTTGTTGCAATAATTTTCTTTGTGATATTTGTTGTTTCTGTAAAGAAAGGGCAATATGATGATACTTACACACCGTCAGTAAGAATGCTTTTCGATGATGAGCTTGTTGAAGACAAAACTAACAAACAATAGATATTAAATCAGATAATTATGGAAATGCAACAATTTTATTACGATAACAAGATCGTGAAAAAATTCGTTTACGCCACTATATTGTGGGGTATCGTAGGTATGTCAGTAGGATTGCTACTGGCGTTTATGTTTTTATTCCCCAATCTTACAGATGGGATTTCGTGGCTAAGTTTTGGGCGATTACGTCCTTTGCATACGAATGCTGTGATTTTTGCCTTTGTAGGGAATGCAATATTTGCGGGGGTGTATTATTCGTTACAGCGTTTGCTAAAAGCACGTATGGCGAATGATTTTTTAAGTAATGTCAACTTTTGGGGTTGGCAGTTGATAATAGTGGCAGCAGCGGTTACACTGCCTTTAGGAATTACAACATCAAAGGAATATGCTGAGTTAGAATGGCCGATAGATATAGCTATTGCTTTAATTTGGGTGGTTTTTGGTGTTAATATGATTTGGACGATTTTAAAGCGTCGTCAACGTCATTTATATGTGGCTATTTGGTTTTATTTAGCAACATTTGTAACGGTAGCCGTATTACATATCTTTAATAGTTTGGAATTGCCTATTGGTCTAATGTCTATGAAAAGTTATTCTGTATATGCAGGAGTACAAGATGCTTTAGTGCAATGGTGGTATGGGCATAATGCCGTAGCATTTTTCTTAACAACACCGTTTTTAGGATTGATGTATTATTTTGTGCCAAAAGCAGCAAATAGACCTGTTTACTCTTATCGATTATCGATTGTACACTTTTGGTCATTAATCTTTATTTATATTTGGGCAGGACCTCACCACTTATTATATTCTGCATTACCAGATTGGGCTCAAAATTTAGGAACTGTGTTTTCAGTTATGTTAATTGCTCCGTCTTGGGGAGGTATGATTAACGGGTTGTTAACACTTCGTGGAGCTTGGGATAGAGTTCGTCAAGATCCAGTATTGAAGTTTATGGTTGTAGGTATTACAGGATATGGTATGGCAACTTTTGAAGGCCCTATGCTTTCATTGAAAAACGTAAATGCAATTGCTCACTTTACGGACTGGATTATCGCACACGTACACGTAGCTGCATTGGCTTGGAACGGATTTATGACTTTTGGTATGTTATACTGGTTAGTGCCAAAATTATTTAAAACAAAATTATACTCTCAAGCATTGGCAAACTTCCATTTTTGGATTGGAACATTGGGTATTTTAATGTACGCATTACCAATGTATGTGGCAGGTTTTGTACAAGCATTTATGTGGAAACAATTTAATCCTGATGGAACATTAACTTATGGGAACTTTTTAGAAACGGTACAAGAAATTATACCAATGTATTTAATGCGTGCTATAGGTGGAACTTTATTTATTTTAGGAGCATTAGTTTTAGTATATAATGTTGTGAAAACAGTTGCTCAAGGAAGTAAGGTTACCGATGAATTAGCAGAAGCACCTGCTTTAACCAAAGTTTCTAAGCATAGAGTAGCGGGTGAGGGATGGCATACTTGGTTGGAGCGTAAGCCTATTAAATTGACTATATATGCAACTATTGCAATTCTAATAGGTGGTATGGTACAAATTATACCTACATTATTGGTTAAGTCAAATATACCAACTATTGCAAGTGTAAAACCTTATACACCTTTAGAGTTAGAAGGTAGAGATGTATATATTAAAAATGGCTGTGTTTCGTGTCATTCACAAATGATTAGACCTTTTAGAAGTGAAACAGAGCGTTATGGAGAATACTCAAAAGCAGGAGAATTTGTATATGACCATCCTTTCTTATGGGGTAGTAAGCGTACAGGACCAGATTTAGCAAGAGTAGGAGGAAAATATAATGATAACTGGCACTTTAACCACTTATATGATCCTCAAAGTACATCTCCGGGTTCTATAATGCCAGCATACCAATGGTTGACGAGAAATGAACTTGATAAGTCTGATATAGAAGCTAAAATGCGAACAATGGTAACATTGGGAACTCCATATTCAGAAGAAGATATTGCAAATGCTCAAAAAAGTATGGACGAACAGGGTAGAAAAATAGAAAAAAGTTTATATAACGATCCAGATTTTGCTAAATCTTATGAAGAAAGTAAGAAGTATGCACAAGAAAACGGAGAAGAGTTTGTTGAAATGAAAAATCGTGAAATAGTAGCTGTAATTGCTTACTTACAACGATTGGGTACAGATATTAAGATGAAAGATAAATTAACACAAAAATAAGAATGTTATGTTTAAGTTTATAAAAGGTCATATGGAAAGTATTGCAAATGTAGAGATATATCCAATAATCTCGTTAGTTATATTTTTCACCTTTTTTGTGTTACTCTTTTGGTGGGTGTTTACCGCAAAAAAAGAGTATATAAATAAAGTTAGTCAATTACCATTCGATAAATAATAAATAAAATGAAAAAATATTTTCAATCAGCAGGATATATAGCTTTTATAGGTTTTTCTATTTGGGCTTTGATTAAAGCGGTTACAACGTATAAAAACCCGTTTGATATTTCTGAAAACCCATTAGTTTGGGCGGCAATTATAGGATTAGGACTTGTTGTCTTTTTAAAGGAGTATTTGAATATAGCATCGCAAGATGTAGCGGAGAAACTTAGTATGGAAAAAAGAGGAATTGACCTTGATGAAGTAGATGACTGGGCGTGGTTTAAAAAATTTCTAAAGCGTTGGACAAAATCTAAGGAGTTAGAAGAAAGTGAAGAGATCGTTTTAGATCATAATTATGATGGAATACGTGAGTTAGACAATGTATTACCACCGTGGTGGGTGTACTTATTTTATGTAACAATTATTTTTGCTGTTATCTATTTGGTTCGTTATGAAATTATGGGTGCAGATAATCCCGATCAAGAATACAAAAAAGAAATAGCTCAAGCTAAAGTAGAAATAGAAAGATACAAAGAGGAGCATCCAGATGCTTTTGATGTTGAAAAAGTAGAGTTACTTACTGATGCAGATGCTTTAGCAAGAGGTAAGGCGGTGTTTGATTTGAACTGTGCCGCTTGCCACGCTCCTGATGGAGGTGGAGGTATTGGTCCTAACCTAACAGATAAACATTGGATTTTGGGGGGAGGATTTAAAAATGCTTTTCATACCATTTATAACGGAGGACGTGATGGTAAAGGTATGGTAGCTTGGAATAAAACCTTAAAACCTCAAGATATTCAAAAAGTAGCAAGTTATGTAATTTCATTACAGGGAACAACTCCAGCAAAACCTAAAGCACCGCAAGGTGATATTTGGGAAGGAGAGGCAAAATAAGTAATATATAGAGTAAAATTATTTTAATGGTATCAGAGTTTTAGTTCTACTTCACGGTATTACAAAAACTCTGATACTTGTTTAAGGAAACGAGTTTGTAAGTAATTTTTAAAC
>FUHQ01000026.1_pt1 | contig 12604 bp, 17 predicted proteins | sample 1003131 | NCBI WGS metagenome assembly FUHQ01 (sample SAMEA4075884, study PRJEB14783) | cnidarian metagenome | reverse complement strand
AAATACATGTTTACACGTGAGCATGTAAACAACATAAGACCAAATTTATCTAGAGGCACAATCTTTGAAGGGGAACAATCTTTCTGTACAACATTGATTAGCCCTTATAACCGTCTTTGAGCTGTCGATTTTACTACACTGGACTTAAAGAAGTTATATTGTGCGTAGAATTTTATGAGAAACAAAATGACTAGAAGAGTTTCCTTTTTTATTTCAAAGTCTATTGAAAATTGATAAAATAAAAATAACTGAAAATTAATTCTTTTAAAACCCTATTTTTGCAATATGTTAGTACAAGTAGTAAAATCTAAAATACACCGTGTTAAAGTAACTAATGCGGATTTAAACTATATCGGAAGCATTACCATTGATGAAGATTTAATGGACGCTGCTGGTATCATAGAAGGTGAACGAGTTCAAATTGTAAACAATAACAATGGCGAACGTTTAGAAACATATGCCATTCCTGGACCTCGCAAAAGTGGAGAAATTACACTAAATGGAGCAGCAGCTCGTAAGGTGCAAAAAGGTGATGTGCTTATATTAATTGTATATGCCTTTATGGAACTTGAAAAAGCAAAATCATTTAGACCCCAATTGGTTTTCCCAAATGAAGAAACAAATTTATTGACATAAAATTGAGTATATCAGCAAAAAAAATAATAAAAACAGTATTACCTCTCGCTTTGGGAGGTTTTTTAGTATGGTATTCTATTTCAAAAATATCTATTGCTACTTTATTACAATATTTTAAAAACGCTAATTATTGGTGGATTGCCCTCGGTCTTTTCTTTGGAGCTTTAAGTCACTTATCCAGAGCTTATCGATGGAAGTTTTTGTTAGAACCCTTAGGATATAAACCAAATTTTGGCAATAGTGCAATGGCTGTTTTCGTTGCGTATTTGGTAAATTTAACTGTTCCAAGGGCTGGAGAAGTTTCTAGAGCAGTAGTAATGACAAATTATGAAAAAATACCTTTTGAAAAAGGATTTGGAACTATCGTTGCTGAGCGAATGGCAGACTTGCTAATGATGCTTTTTATTATCTCTATAACTCTTTTTGTACAATTTGACTTTATTTACAAATTACTTACTAAAAATTTCAATCCAACAAAAATCATCATCATATTGACCCTGTTATTCATAATTTTTTTAATCTTCTTTTACGTTGTAAAAAGTGCTGAGTCAGGGTTTTTATTTAAAATACGCACTTTTATAAACGGACTTATAGCAGGGGTTACAAGTATTTTTAAAATGAAAAATAAATGGGCTTTTATTTTTCATACTGTTTTTATTTGGGCAATGTACATCGCTATGTTTTGGGCTACTGTTCCAGCAATTAAAAATTTAAGTGTTCCCTTTGGTGCTATTCTTGTGGGATTTATTGCAGGAGCATTTAGCATAGCCGCAACAAACGGAGGCATTGGGTTATATCCCTTGGCGGTAGCTGGAGCCTTTATGCTATTTAATGTTTCGGAAGAACCTGCTAACGCTTTTGGTTGGATTATGTGGACTGTACAAACCTTTATGATTGTTGCTTTTGGGGGAGGAGCCTTTTTACTACTTCCTGCGTATAATAAAAAACGAACATAGTGTATTTATGGCTAAAACAAAAACATCTTTTTTCTGTCAAAACTGCGGTGCACAATACCCAAAATGGTTAGGGCAATGCTCCTCCTGTAGCCAATGGAATACAATCGTTGAAGAGGTAATTCAAAAAGAAGAAAAACGAGAGTGGAAACAAACAATTACGGCTAAAACAAAATCTAAACCATTAAAAATAAGCGAAATATTACTGAATGCCGAAGAACGTATCAAAACAAACAATAACGAGTTAGATACGGTTCTTGGAGGTGGATTGGTAAAAGGCTCGGTAACTTTATTAGGTGGAGAGCCCGGAATAGGAAAATCAACCTTACTACTGCAAGTAGCACTACATATACGCCAAAAAGTACTGTATGTTTCTGGAGAAGAAAGCCAATCACAAATAAAAATGCGTGCAACACGATTAGACGAAAAATCTACATCAAATTGCTTGATTTTGACAGAAACCAATACACAGCAAATTTTTCGACATATAGAGGAAGTACAGCCGGAAGTTTTGGTCATTGATAGTATTCAAACATTACACACAAATGCCATTGAAGCATCTCCCGGTAGTGTTTCTCAAATTAGAGAAACCTCTGCAGAACTTATCAAATTTGCCAAAGAAACAGCAACACCTGTATTATTAATAGGACATATCAATAAAGAAGGACATATTGCAGGGCCTAAAATTTTAGAACATATGGTTGATGTTGTTTTACAATTTGAAGGCGATAGAAATCATACATACCGTATTTTACGTTCACAAAAAAATCGCTTTGGCTCTACTGCTGAACTTGGAATTTATGAAATGTTATCAAATGGACTGCGAGAGGTTTCAAATCCGTCAGAACTTTTGATTTCAAAAAAAGATAATGATTTAAGTGGTACTGCCATTGCTTCAACCTTAGAAGGAATACGTCCGTTAATGATCGAAATTCAAGCACTTGTAAGCACAGCTGTGTATGGAACGCCACAACGCTCAACAACTGGTTATAATTTAAAACGGCTACATATGATTTTAGCTGTATTAGAAAAACGAGCTGGCTTTAAATTGGGAGCTAAAGATGTTTTCTTAAACATTACTGGAGGTATTAACATAGATGACCCTGCTATCGATTTGGCGGTGGTTGCTGCAATATTATCCTCAAACCAAGATATTGCAGTTAGTCCTAATGTTTGTTTTGCAGCAGAAGTTGGTTTAGCAGGAGAAATACGTCCCGTTTCAAAAATAAACCAACGTATTATTGAAGCTGAAAAACTGGGCTACAAAACTTTTGTAGCTTCCAAATACAACAAAATTACTTCAAAAAACCACCATATCCGTTTAGTGTTAGTTGGTAAAATAGAAGAAGCTTTTGCTACATTGTTTGCTTAGGATAAACAGTGTATGTAAGAAATTCCTATAAACTTAAAATCGTATTAAACCATCAAGATTTAATCTTTCTAACCTTATAAATCACGAACATAAAAATTCTACAAAGAATTTTTATACCATTTGCAACTTGAATTTACTGAATTAAAAATTCCTTTTTACCTTTCTTTTTCATATAAAAGTAAAAAGGAATTTTTATAGTAAATTCAAATCACAACTGGTGTTAATTTCTAACAGGTTGATTTTGAATTAAATCAATATATAAGTTTATTTGTTTTTTCAAGTTTTTACGCTCATAAATAGCATCTAAAAAACCGTGTTCCAATAAAAATTCAGAACGTTGAAAACCTTCTGGTAAATCTTTTCCGGTAGTATCTTTTACTACACGAGGGCCCGCAAAAGCAACTAAGGCATTTGGTTCGGCAATATTGATATCGCCAAGCATAGCAAAAGAAGCTGTAACCCCACCTGTTGTTGGGTCAGTACACAATGAAATGTACGGTAGTTTTGCATCAGCTAATTGTGCCAATTTTGCAGAGGTTTTTGCTAATTGCATTAAAGACAATGAGGCCTCCATCATTCTTGCTCCTCCTGATTTTGAAATCATAAGGAATGGTATTTTATGCTGTATAGAATAATCAATGGCACGAGCTATTTTTTCACCAACAACACTTCCCATAGAACCTCCAATAAAAGCAAAGTCCATAGCTGCAATTACTAAGTCTTTTTTATTAGATTTTCCCACCGCTGTACGAACAGCATCGTTTAATTTCGTTTTCTTTTGAGTTGCTTTTAATCGTTCGGGGTATTTTTTAGTATCCTCAAATTTTAAAGGATCTTTTGATGTCAATTTTTCATCTAATTCCGTAAACTTGTTATCATCAAAAAGAATTTCAAAATACTCTTTACTTCCAATACGAACGTGATACCCATCTTCTGGGCTTACGTACATATTTTGCCTTAATTCATCAGTATCAACTATTTTTCCACTCGGTGTTTTATACCACAATCCTTTGGGAGTATCTTTTTTTTCTTCTGTAGGTGTTTGAATTCCTTTGTTTTTTCGTTTAAACCAAGCCATAATATACTGTTCGTTTAGTTGTTTTTTATTTTATTATAGTGTATTTACGTTATTTAGGTCTTCAAAAGCCTTTTTTAAACGAGTTTTAAATGTATTTTCTCCTTCACGCAACCACTTACGAGGGTCGTAATATTTTTTGTTAGGCAACTCACTACCTTCAGGATTACCTATTTGACTTTGTAGATAGTCTGTATGTTTTGCCATATAATCACGAACGCCTTCTGTAAAAGCATACTGCAAGTCTGTATCAATATTCATTTTAATAACCCCATAACCTATAGCCTCTCTAATTTCTTCTACCGTAGAGCCTGAGCCTCCGTGAAAAACAAAATCTATAGTATTATGTGGCACATTATATTTTTTTGAAATATATTCTTGTGAGTTTTTTAATATTTTTGGAGTTAATTTTACGTTACCAGGCTTGTAAACACCGTGTACATTACCAAAAGCTGCTGCTATGGTAAATTGGTCGCTTACTTTCATTAGTTCTTCATAGGCATAAGCAACTTCTTCGGGTTGTGTATATAATTTAGAGCTATCTACATCGGTGTTATCTACGCCGTCTTCTTCTCCTCCTGTAATTCCTAATTCAATTTCTAAGGTCATACCCATTTTGCTCATACGTTTTAAGTATTTTTTGCAAATTTCGATATTCTCTTCAATGGGTTCTTCGCTTAAATCAATCATATGCGAACTATATAGCGGTTTTCCTGTTTCCTTGTAGTGCTGTTCACTCGCATCTAACAAGCCGTCAATCCAAGGTAATAATTTTTTTGCTGCGTGATCTGTATGCAAAATTACAGGAATTCCATATGCTTCTGCTAACAAATGAATATGTTTTGCTCCAGCAACAGCTCCTAAAACAGCTGCTTTTTGATTTTCATTGCTCAATCCTTTCCCTGCATTAAAAGAAGCTCCTCCATTTGAAAATTGAATAATCACGGGAGCATTAAGTTCTTTTGCTGTTTCCATTACTGTGTTTACAGTATTTGAGCCAACAACATTTACTGCCGGTAGTGCAAAATTCTTTTCTTTGGCTAATTTAAAAATCTTTTGAACTTCTTTTCCTGTGGCAACTCCTGATTGTATCATTTTTTTATTTTTTATAATTGAAAATAGAAAGACAAAAATACGCTTTTTTTTGCAATTATTTGAAAATTTGTAAGGTAAATTCAAAATAATTATTTGTGTAATTAACAATAAATGTGTATATTTGCCATTTAGCTAATCTAGGAATGATTGGCTGATGTCAGCAAAAAAGTCCTACAAGATTAAAAATATTTCTTTTGTAAAATTTGATAGTTTTCTTGCAGACAGATAGAAAACACTTTATCTACACAAAAACTCGTTTAATACAATAAAACAATGATTAAAGGATATAGAAATGAGGAATGGAAATCTTTACATATTGAAGATTTTGACATTGAAAAAGAAGATTTACTCATATCAAACTATGGAAGAATAAAAAAGAGAAAAAAAACAGAAAAAAAGTTTGCGTTGGTAAAGCAAAAAACGGTCAATAATTTTTTTACTTTTTCATACCCTTCAAAAACAAAACTTAACAAATACGGAAAAAAAACCCGAAAAAGCCTGTACACACATAGGATGGTAGCAGAATTATTTGGAGAAAGAGAAAATGGTGATAGATTTGTAATTCACAAAGACCACGACCTACAAAACAATCATATTTCTAACTTGGAATTTGTCAATCAAAAAGAGCTTACTGCACATCAAAGAAGTAACCCAAAAAGAATTAAGGCCGATAAAAACAAAAGGACAAATTATAAACTTACCGAGTCCAAAGTAAAAATAATTAAACGAAAAATTAACGACCCTAACAGAAAAACTAGAATGCGTTTAATAGCCAAACAGTTTGGCGTAACAACAATGCAGTTATACCGAATTAAATCTGGTGAAAATTGGAGTCACGTAGAAGAATAAATAACCCTTGTAATGAGCAAAAACTGTCTTGAATGCGGAGAAAAAGTGATTGGAAGATCAGACAAAAAATTTTGCTCTGATTATTGTCGAAATAGTTATAACAATAAGGTAAATAAAGAGAGTAAAAACCTAATCAGAAACACCAATAATCGCCTACGAAAAAACTATAAAGTACTATGTGATTTGAATACAACAGGCAAAATGAAAGTAACACGAAGAAAACTTTTTGACCGTGGTTTTGATTTTCAGTTTTTTACATCTATTTACACAACAAAAACAGGAAACACCTATTTCTATGTGTATGACCAAGGATATTTACCCCTTGAAAACGAAGTTTATTTACTTATAAAAAAAGATTAAAGCGACACGTTTATGAAAAAGATATTACCCACTATTATTATTTTTGCAACGATAATTTGGAGTTTTTCTAAAGTTCTTCCTCCTGTTCTTTCTGATACAACAGACCCAACAGCATTTTCAATAAACAATGCGTTATTTCATTTAAAAAACATTTCGAAAAGCCAACACGACCCAACTACAGAATCACACAAATCGGTACAAAAATATTTAGTCAATGAATTGCATAAACTTGGACTTACAACAGAAATACAAACAGCAACAGCTTTTAATAAAAAATGGATTGCAGGAGTAACAGTACAAAATATTATAGCCCGAATTAAAGGTACAACCAATAAAAAATCATTATTACTTTTATCGCATTACGATAGTAATCCGCACTCAGCAATAGGGGCTTCTGATGACGGCTCAGGAATTGTTACAATCTTGGAAAGCGTCCGTGCCTTTTTAGCCAAAAAACAAACACCCAAAAACGACATAATCATTCTCTTTTCCGATGCTGAAGAATTGGGCTTATTAGGAGCAAAAGCCTTTGTTAAACATCATCCTTTGGCTAAAAATGTAGGATTAGTACTTAACTTAGAAGCTCGAGGAAGTGGAGGCTCAAGTTATATGCTGATGGAAACCAACGGAAAAAACAGCAAAATGCTATCAGAATTTATCAATGCAAAACCGAACTATCCCGTTGCCAACTCTTTGATGTACAGCGTATATAAAATGTTGCCAAATGATACTGATTTAACTATTTTTAGAGAAAAAGCCAATATTAATGGCTTTAATTTTGCTTTTATAGGGGATCACTTTGATTATCATACCGCTCAAGATAATTACAACCGATTGGACAGAGAAAGCCTAACCCATCAAGCGGATTATTTAACCACTTGCCTTAATTATTTTGCAAATAGTGATTTGAGTAACCTAAACAGTAACGAGGATTTTGTTTATGTTAATTTTCCTTTTATCCAATTGCTAACCTACCCTTTTTCTTGGGTATTACCAATGCTTATAATAGCATCGCTACTATTTTTAATACTTGTTTTTATCGGTATTAAAAAAGAAAAAATAAACATAGAAAGTGCTTTTAAAGGTTTTATACCCTTTGTTGTTTCGCTTGTAATTTGTGTTGCAGGGTCTTATGGTTTGTGGCAGTTAATACTTTTAGTCCACCCTCAATATAACGATATATTACAGGGGTTTACCTACAACGGATACCAATATATCACAGCTTTTGTGTTTTTAAATTTATGGGTTCTTTTTAAAGTTTATAACTACTTTAAAGCCGAAAAAGCTATTAACCTACTTGTTGCTCCCATTACTTTTTGGTTGCTTATTAATTTATTAATTTCTCAAAAACTACAAGGTGCAGGTTTTTTTATTATCCCTGTATTTATTGCTTTATCATTATTAGCTATACTGATTTTCATACATTTAAAAAAGGAAAACATCTCAATTCTCTTTACACTATTATCCATACCTACACTATATATTTTTGCTCCATTAGTTAAAATGTTTCCTGTGGGCTTAGGGTTAAAAAATATTTTTATCGCCTCACTCTTTATAGTGCTTGTATTTGGATTGTTAGTACCCATTTTTTATCAACAGAATAAAAAAAATAGGTGGCAAACTGTTTTTGGACTTCTAACAATATTAGGGTTTGGTGTCGCTACTTTTAACAGTGGTTTTTCTATAGATAAAAAGAAACCCAATAGCCTTATATACATACAAAATGAAAACGACAATACCGCCTATTTTGCTACGTATAACAAAACTTTGGACAGCTATACAAAACAAATATTTGATACTGATTTTAACAAAGGAGATATAAAGTGGGCAATGACCAAAAGCAAATACAATTCCCATATTACATACCATAAAAAAACAACAAACAGAAATGTTAAGCCATTTGTTTTTTCAGTAAGTTTAGACACTATTGTTAATAATGACAGACTCATATCGTTTACCATAAAACCACAACGAAAGGTAAGTAAATACGAATTGTACAACAACAATGCTATTGATATAAAAGAGTTTTGTGCTAATGGCTCTTTTGTAAATGAAGGGATTCCGTTTAAAGCAAAAAAAGAAACCTTGCTAACCTACACAATGGCAACAGTTGATAATGAATTAAATATAACATTAAAGGTTGCTAAAAATGATCGTCCGATTATTACAATAAGTGAAGTTTCTAACGATTTGCTAACACACAGTAATTTCAACATAAAACCACGTAGTGAATCAATGATGCCAATGCCTTTTATAACGAATGATGCTATTATCTGCACGAAAAAAATTACTTTTTGATAATATTTTTAATTTTGTAGAGTATTTCTTGCAAACACTACGTATATTTGCGAATGACTTAAAATTTATAAACAATGGAAAATACTTCAAGAAACTGTAAATTATCTAAAAAAAATATAACAATACTAACCTTGGGCATTTTATCTTGTTTAGCCTTTGCTTGGGCATTTGAAAAAGGTCAAGCTATAGGTGAAATTTTTGCAAATCACTAATAGTTTTCTTGCAAACAACACCTAATATAGGCAGCCTATTGAATGTTTTTGCAAATTAACAATTAATTATTATCTTGCAAAGGTTTAAAAAAAACCTTTTTAGGCTTGTTTGAAAAACAATCATAACTTTAAGTTAAACAACTAATAATAAAGGCAGACAGATTAAACTATTTTTTATGGAAACAAAACTTACTGAATTATTAAAAATAAACCACCCTATAATTATGGCTCCAATGTTTTTAGTGTCAAATACTAAAATGGTTATTGAAGGTATGAAATCGGGTGTTGCAGGTTGTATTCCTGCCTTAAATTACCGAACTTTAGACGAACTAAAACAAGCCATTAAGGAACTAAAAGAGCATAAAGTTGAAGGAGGTGCCTTTGGCTTTAACTTAATTGTAAACAAATCTAATATAAAATATAAGGATCAACTGAACGTTTTGTGTGAAGAAGGGGTTGATTTTATTATTACCTCTTTAGGAAGTCCAGAAGAAACCATAAAAGAAGCTCACAAAAAAGGAATAAAAGTACTTTGTGATGTAACTGATTTAAAATTTGCCAAAAAAGTAGAAAGTTTAAACGCTGATGCCATAATTGCAGTTAATAATCAAGCAGGAGGGCATAGAGGAAATATTGACCCTAAGGAATTAATAGCAGAATTAACTCAAAACTGTAATATACCTGTTGTTTCAGCAGGTGGTGTGGGCAACAAATCGGACTTAGATAAAATGCTAAAATATGGTGCTGTTGGGGTATCAGTAGGAAGTCCTTTTATAGCATCTAAAGAATCCGATGTAACGAACGAATACAAACAAGCTTGTGTGGATTATGGTGCTGATGATATTATTATGACGAAACGAATTTCAGGAACTCCGTGTACAGTAATTAATACGCCGTATGTAAAAAAAATAGGAACAGAAGAAACGTGGTTAGAAAAAATTTTAAACAAAAACAAAACTTTAAAAAAGTGGGTTAAAATGGTGCGTTTCTCAATAGGAATGAAAGCGACTGAAAAAGCAGCTAAAAAAGCAACTTATAAAACTGTTTGGGTTGCAGGTCCTACCATTGAAAACACTACGGAAATTTTACCTGTAAAAAGCATTATTGATAGATTTGTATAGTATTTACAAGAAAACACAAAATAAATTATATTAACCCTTAAAAATTAGCTTTAGCCGTAAACCGTGTAATTTAGACTAAGATGTTAAACTATCTAAAGATACGGTTTCATTGCTATCGCCCTTTATAATTGAAGGAAATATTGTAGGAGCAATTTTTTTAACTGGCTTGTACAGGATAGACTTGTTTAAACTTTCTTTATCTACAAAAGGAATCGTGTCATTTATTTTTCCGAAGAAAATAAAAATCACACTTAAAACCAATCCGATTTTTAAAGTTCCAAATACGCCACCAAGAATTTTATTTAAAATTCCTAACGAAGCAAAATCGGCTATTTTGGTTAATATTTTTCCCAACAAAACAATGACAATCAATATCACAACAAAAGTTCCTGCAAAAGCAACTAATGAAATGTATTTTTCGTCCCAACTCACACTTTCTTTAAGTAAATTTCCCAAAAAAGAGGAAAAGTGCATAGCTCCATAAACGCCACCAAGCAAAGCAACTAAAGAGGCTACCTCAACAAACAGTCCTTTCATTAACCCACGAACAAAACCAAATAACAACAAGGAGGCTATAATAATATCAAATGTATTCATATTTTATTTTTTAGTGTTCTGAATTATTAAAATACGTATGGCTTTGTATATTTGCCAAAAAAAACACGAGTGAGCAAAGATAGTAATTTAAAAGAAAAATGGGAATTAATAGTTACACAATTGTCGCAACAATTTGTAGCAGGAGAAACCCTAAGTATTGATGGTATTTTATATTTAATAGGGGTACAGGAATTAGGAAAAGGACGTAAAAATTTTAAAAAAGACGAAAAAATAAATCTAATGCACATTGCTATTTGCAAATTGTTAGAACCTTATGGATATTATGAGTTTGAGTTTTTTGATGAAGATGGTTGGCCTCACTATAAAATACTTGATAAATTGCCAAACTTAAAACCCGGAGAACAAACGATTTTAATGAAAAGAGCGATTATTAAATATTTTGAAACTATCGGTTTTTTTAGTTAAAAATCATACATCATTTTATTTGAGTAAATTCAAATAGCAAATGGTATTATTGATGTACTAAAGGCTTTTAATACAAATTTTAAAGAATTGAAGTTTTTACCCGAAATTAGAAGAAAAAATCCAAAAAGCACGAAAAGAAAAAGATGTCGGTACATTAAAAATATTTAACAGCGTAGCAGAATTATGGCAAAGTTTATAAATCGCATAAAAAAATTAAACTAATAGATACTAATTAAAGGTAATAAAAACTAATTAAAATTATGGCAACACTAAAAAAAACACAATGTAAGTTTAAACTTGGCGACAAAGTTCGTATAGCTCCGCAAGTTACACACTATCAAGATTGGGTTGAAGGTATTGTTATTGATGTTGAAGACAACCCTTTTGTTGGTTATGTAATTACTGCAAAAACAAAGGAAGGAGTACTGTTTTTTGAAAAAGAATATTTATTTGAAACTATCTAATTATGTGTGAATTGATTTCAAAATTGTATTTTTGTCTCAGAATAAATTTAAAATGTATGTATGCAGTTCTATTTGATATGGACGCTAATTGCTTAAATGAGCAATATGAGGGTAGCACTTATCATAATTCATATAAATTAATCAAAGATTTTATGCTTGAAAATGGTTTTATTTGGAAACAAGGAAGTGTTTATTTTGGAACAGATAAAATAGATGCTGTTACCTGTGTTTTGGTGGTTCAAAAATTGGCGAAAAAATATGCTTGGTTTTCAAACTGTGTGAAAGATGTCCGTATGCTACGAATTGAAGAAAACAACGACTTAATGCAAGCTCTTTAATGTGAATTGAGTATATTTGTAAAAAACAATAAACGCTATGACAACAATATCATTTAAAGTACCACAAACTGTTGATGTAAACAAAATATTAGGAATATTAAAAGTTTTTGGTGTACAAAACATAGAACAAAAAGAAGATAGTGATGTAGCCTCTGATTTTGTTTTAACAGACAAACATTTGAAAATTTCAGAAGAACGAGAAAAAAGAGGAGAATATAGAGATGCAGAAGAAGTTCTTAATGAATTAAATTTAAAATATGAGTTATAAAATAAACTTAGAAAAGGGTGCTGAACTTGATATTGATGAGGCTTTATTTTATTACAAAAACAGTATATCTAAAAAGTAGCAGTAAATTTTTCTGCTGATGTTAGAAAGGCTTATAAAACTTTAAAAATTAATCCGTATTATAGACAATATGCTAATGGTTACAGAGGATTGCCCTTAAAAAACTTTCCATATATTATATTTTTCAAAATTGACGAAGAAAATAAAATTATTGCTATAAACTCCGTTTTTGAAACACATCAGCTAAAAATTGATTGCAATTAGAATACTAATTATTAATTACATTTTGCACAACCATACTACCAACAATTGTAATAAACAAATTTTGTATCTTGTGTAAAACAAACTCTAAAACGAATTAATATGAAAAACAAATTATTCTTTATTGCAGCGATGTTATTATTCTTTTCGTGTGGAAACGCTCAAAAGAAAAAATTATCCGACAAAGTAACAGGCGTATTTTCATACTCGAAAAATGGAGAACCCGTGTTCAAAATAACAGATACCATAATTAAAGGTCAA
>FUHQ01000025.1_pt1 | contig 12846 bp, 13 predicted proteins | sample 1003131 | NCBI WGS metagenome assembly FUHQ01 (sample SAMEA4075884, study PRJEB14783) | cnidarian metagenome | reverse complement strand
GCTTATCATCTATAATGAACCTTAATTTATTAACAATTTTTTTGTTAATTTTTGATAAAGTTAAAAAATGAATGAATTAACTCCAAAAAAACAGGTGTCAACTTTGTTTAAAAAAGTGTTCAAATCCGCAAAAACCTCACTTACAACTATATAAAACTCAAAAAAAAGGTTTTTTTTAAAAAAAACAGATATTTTATTAGTCATAGGTATCGCTAAAACTAAAAAGTTACAATCGCTTTTAGCTATTTGGTCGTTAGTTTTATACAGTTGTTTTTGAAGGCTAATAGCTAAGGGAAACGGAAGAAGTAATCTGTTTTTTTGTTTTATAAAAATAAAAGTATGAGTTTGCCCTGAGCAGCCAATAGCTAAAAAATATCGTTAGAAGAAATATTTTTAATTTTGTAGGGTTTTCTTGCAGAGATTAAATAATACTATTTTTAATTTACTTAAATAAAATGTAAAATTTTTAAAACATTAATAATAAGAGTTTTAAAAAAGTTTTCCTTATAAATAATTTCTTTTTATAAAAAACCAAAATATTTTTTTACTAAATTTGTATGTCTTACCAAAAAAACAAGTATGCTATTTACAATAAAAAAATACCATCTTATACAATTTTGGGGTAGTTTCTTTTTACTGCTAATTGCCATATCTCCTACTTATAGCCAACATCAAAAAGATTCTGTTGCCTACGTGAATTATAAAAACGCATACCTTGCAGAACAAAATAAAGAAAAACAAGAATTAGTAAGCCTTACAGATTCCTTAATACAACGCTATAATTTGCATTTGTTACAAGATGAAATTTATAATACTGCCCTAATTACCGAAAAAAACCAAACACTTAATAAGATTCTTATGTTTTGCATTTTAGGGGTTCTTATTATATATTTATACATCAGAAAACAAGGGAAACAATTACAGCAAGAATATAAAAACTCACTGTTACTAATGTATAAGGCTCAAGATTTTTATGCTGCATTAAAAAAAATTGAGGAGTCAATGATAGAAGAAAAAATGCTATCACATAAAAAAAAATCATCTTCAAAAACAACCCTTATGTCTATAAAGACACATTTGTATGGTCTGTTAGAGAACAAAAAACCAATTCCTACTCAAAAAGATTTCGCACTACAAATGGGCTTAGATGCCGTCAAATTACGAAAAATCATACAAGAAAGTTCGTGGAAAAGTTTTAATAATTTAATCAATGAAATACGTATAGAATACGCCGTTACTTATATTCATAAAAACCCCAATATAAACTTAAAAACATTGGCACAACTATTACTTATAAGCTATAATACATTTAAGACACATTTTATAAAATATGTTGGGATACCCCCATTAACATATAAAAAAATGGTGCAAAAAGGAAAAAAAAATGACTATAACAACTAAAAAAAGATATTTTTTGCTACTAATACTCCTAATTATTTTAGGATTTTCTGCCTTGCTTATAAAACAATACATCTTTCAGAAAAAATCGCTCTCTCACGACTACCACAAAATCACACAACCAACAACATCCGACAGCGTTTCCTATTACAACAACCCCCAAGCAATGTTTGATAGTGCTTTTTATTACAGCCGAAGATTACTTCCTAAAAAGTCCTTAAAAATATTAAAGGAAATGGAAAAAATGCCTGCCGTAAAGGAAAATATTGAATTGTTATTAAATGTTTACAGACTGATAAATAATGAATGTTTTTATGGTTTGGGAGATTTATCATTAGGGCTTACCTATGGACTGAAATCATTAAAACTATGTAGAAAACAAGGAAAACACCTCAGTGCCAAAAAAATACTTGCTGAAAATTATGAAAAAATAGGTGCTTTAAAGAAGGCTTGCCTCATATATACCGAATTAGAAACAGCTTATAACAATATCCCATTAGAAAAAAGAAACTTAAAAAAGTTAGCCTACCTTATGGCTGTAAAATCCGAAGTGTATTTGGAAATAAAAGAACCCGACAAAGCTATTGCCAAAAACCATAAAATAATGTACTGGTTAGACACCGTGAAATACTCCCCTGATAACCATCGATATATGGAAATAAAACAAGGAGAAACTCTGCTAAATATGGCGGTGGCCTACCTTCAAAAAAACGTACCCGATTCCGTAAAACATTACCTCTCCTTGTCTGATGCAATTTTAGGAAAACCAGATTATGAGGATATTCGTAGTACACAAATATACAACCACCAATTTAATGTGCTGTACTATTTAAAAGAATACAAACGTGCCGAAAAAATAACCCACCACTACTCCAAAATTTTAAGTAAAAATAACAAAAAACGAACTGCTTTGCTTTTAAAAAACACCTCTAAACTGGAAGCAGTAAAAGGAAACTATAAAAAAGCACTTGAACTACTACAAAAAGAAAGAATCTTGACTAAAACTACTTTTCAACAACAAAAAAGACAAAAAATAATCAGTAAACACGTACTTACATCTCATCAAGAAACTCAAAAGGAAGTGTTTAAAAATGCCAAAAAAAAACAAAATAGATTTTTAATTCTCTTAGTGCTAATAGCAGCTGGGATTGCGATAATTGTTTTCTTAATTTTTAGGTTTTATTCCAATAAAAAAATAAACAACCTTAAAAAAATGGCAACCAAACAAAAAAAACAAATAGACCAATACAAATTATTTTTATTGCATATAAAAAATATCCAAAAAGAAAACCTCCAAAATAAATTACTGTTTGACAAAATAGAAAAAATAATGCACGAAAAATTACTTTTTTTAAATCCTAACTTTAATCGAGAAACACTAGCATCTACCCTAAAAATAAATCGACAATATATAATAGAGTCCATAAAATGGGGTGCAAAAATGAATTTTAATAATTATGTAAAATTAAAACGTATCCGCTTTGCAAAAAAACTAATAGAAAACCAACCGAAACTTACCGTTAAACAAGTTGCTGAACACAGTGGATATACCAACTGTCGAACGTTTATCCGCCATTTCGTAGAGATTTATAAGGTAATGCCTACTTAGTGTCTGCAAAAAAAAAACTACAAAACTAAAAATGTTTCTTTTAGCGATAGTGTTATCCCCACAAATTGTCGTTGTCCTGTTTTTTTTTGGTTGTTGGCGGTTATTTTTAATTCTTAATTGTTAATTGTTAGTTGTTAGCTACTTCCGTCTTCCAACTTCTGTCTTCCGTCTTCCAACTTCCAACTTCTGTCTTCCAACTTCCGTCTTTTTTAGCTGTTAGCGGTTATTTTTAATTCTTAATTGTTAATTGTTAGTTGTTAGCTACTTCCGTATTCTGTCTTCCAACTTCCAACTTCTGTCTTCCGTCTTCCAACTTCCATCTCCCGTCTTCCAACTTCCAACCCCACCTTATCATCATTTTATTTTTTGAGTAAATTCAAGTTGCAAATGCTATTATTTTAGTCCTGTACTTCCAAAACCCTTTTCGCCTCGTTTCGTTTCGTTCAATACAGTTACCTCTTCCCAAGTTATACTTTCGTGCTTAGCAATAACGAGTTGTGCAATTCGTTCACCATCTTTTACCTCGAAATCTTCGTTGGATAAATTAATAAGGATAACCCCTATTTCTCCACGATAATCAGCATCTATTGTACCGGGAGCATTTAGCACCGTAATTCCTTTTTTTATAGCAAGTCCGCTTCGGGGGCGTACTTGTGCTTCATATCCTTGAGGCAAAGCAATAAACAAACCCGTTTTTATAATAGCTCGTTCTAAAGGCTTTAAAATAAAAGGCTTATCAAGATTTGCACGTATGTCCATTCCCGCAGAATCAATAGTTTCATATGTAGGGATTTGATGTTTTGATTGATTAATAATTTGTACGTTCATCAATGTTTAATTTTATTCAAAAGTAATAATAACAATAATTTTTAACGTTAAATATTTAATATTTCTTAGTTTTGCATAAAACAAAAATAATGAAACAAGAACTAAAAATCGCCGTTATTGGTGGTGGAAGTTGGGCTACTGCAATTGTAAAAATTTTATCTGAAAATCTTGAGGATATAGGGTGGTATATGCGAAGTGTATATGCTATTGAACATATAAAAAGAAATGAACACAACCCTAATTACCTAAGTTCAGCAGAGTTAGACGCAAAAAAACTAACCCTTTCTAATGATATAAACACTATTGTGGATAATTATGATTGGTTAATTTTTGCTATCCCATCGGCTTTTTTAGCTTCGGAATTAGAAAAACTATCAATTCTATTAGATAAAAAAATAATTTTTTCGGCTATTAAAGGAATCGTTCCTGAAACGGGTCTTATTGTAGGAGAACATTTTCAAAAAAAATACAATGTTCCCTTAGAAAATATAGGCGTTATTTCGGGGCCTTGCCACGCAGAAGAAGTAGCTATGGAGCGTCTTTCGTATTTAACCATTGCGTGTGATGACAAGAAAAAAGCGACCTCTCTAAGTAAAAAAATGCAAAGCAGGTATATAAAAACAAAAATTTCTGATGATATTGTAGGAATTGAGTATGCGGTGGTTTTAAAAAATATCTACTCAATTGCTGCTGGTATTGCTCACGGATTGGGATATGGCGATAATTTTCAGGCAGTACTAATGAGTAATGCCATTCGTGAGATGAAACGATTTATGAAAAAGGTTCATAAAATAAAACGAAACATTAACAACTCTGCCTATCTCGGCGATTTATTGGTTACTGGTTATTCCATTTTTAGTAGAAATAGAACCTTTGGAAATATGATAGGCAAAGGCTATACCGTAAAATCGGCAATGTTAGAAATGAATATGATAGCAGAAGGATATTATGCCACTAAAAGTGCTAAAAAAATAATTGAAAAAACAGGCGGAAAAACGCCTATTATTAACGCTGTTTACAATGTTTTATACGATAAAAAAGAAGCTAAAAAGGAATTTCAAAAACTAACCGATAAACTTAATTAGTTCCTACAAAATTAAAAATATATAAAAAATGAAAATTGTTATCTCTCCTGCAAAATCACTAAATTTTAAAGACAAAGCTCCCACAAGTTTGCACACCAAACCACAATTTTTAGATAAGGCTGCTCAATTAAATGAAAAACTAAAAACCTTATCACAAAAAGACCTATCGGCATTGATGAAAATTTCAAATGAATTAGCCAATTTAAATTACGAACGAAATAAAAATTGGCATACTAATTTTACTCTTGAAAATGCGAAACAGTCCGTATATTCCTTTACAGGAGAAGTATATAGAGGTTTAGAAGCAGTAACAATTTCGGAAGACAAAATTCCTGTTATGCAAAGTACATTACGTATTCTTTCGGGATTGTACGGATTATTAAAACCGTTAGATTTGATACAACCGTATCGCCTTGAAATGGGAACAAAATTGCAGGTGGATAAAAATAAAAACTTATATGCTTTTTGGGGAGAAACAATTGCCAATGCGTTGAATAAGGAAATGCAAAATGATGAGTTGCTAATAAATTTAGCAAGTGTAGAATACTTCAAAGCAATACCTAAAAAAGCCCTAAAATCGACAGTAATTACCCCTGTGTTTAAAGAATTAAAAGGCGATACTTATAAAACAATAGCTATATATGCTAAAAAAGCTCGAGGTTTAATGGTGCGTTATATTATTGATAACAATATAAAAACGGTAACTGATTTAAAAGGGTTTAACACCGATGGATATGGCTTTTCAGAAAATTTATCAACCGAAACGGAGTTGATTTTTACAAGATAAATTCAAAGTCTGACTTTTCTTCTTTTTGAATGTCAAAAAAAGCAATTAGCAATTTTTGAGTTATTAAAAGAGTTATCAAAATATTCAATTTTTGGATAACTAACGAGTAGGCATTAGGCGGATATACTCTATAAATCCTTTACCATTCACTTTGTTTTTAACGCTTTCAGAAGTAAGTTCAAATTCTACATCATCGCTGTAATATTCCTTATCTTCTACAGCGGTTTCAAATCTGATTTTGTATCCGGTATTTATTTTATCGTCTTCTATTTCAATAAATTTCATTACGTTGTTGCCTCCTGTAATGGTCGCTCCTGTAATCCCGTCAATACTTTCTGTATCCCAATTTTTATAAGCATCTCCGTCAATATCGGTTTCACCACTCACGGCATCTGCTTTAAATTTTTGTTCATAATGATCCCACCAAAATAATACTTCGTGAAACCATCGTGCGTCATCTCCAAGTATTTGTAATGTTTTTTCGTACTCTCCCTTTGGATTCATCAATGATACAACTACATAAGCTCCTTCGCCCTCATAGTCTTTCATTTGAATCATACACTTATATTTAGTACTGCTTTTGGGTGTTACAAATGATACTATTGCTATTAAAAAAAAGGGAATTATTGCTGTTTTTAAAAATTTTATCATACAATATAGATTAATAAATCGTAGTTCTACGGTATCAAATTACGTTCCAAAATAAAAATTTACATAAATTTAGTTAAAAAAAGAATCTACAAATTCTATTTTATTAAATACTTGCAAATCATCAATGCCCTCCCCTACTCCAATGTATTTTACGGGAATTTTAAATTGGTCTGAAATCCCGATAACTACACCTCCTTTTGCTGTTCCGTCAAGTTTTGTTACGGCGAGTGAAGTAACTTCGGTTGCTTTTGTAAATTGTTTTGCCTGTTCAAAAGCATTTTGACCTGTTGAACCATCTAAAACTAACAATACGTCATGTGGTGCATCGCCTACAACTTTTTGCATTACTCGCTTTATCTTGGTTAATTCATTCATTAAGTTCACTTTATTATGCAATCGTCCTGCTGTATCAATAATAATAACATCTACATTTTGTTTTACACCAGATTGTACGGTATCATACGCCACAGAGGCTGGGTCAGAACCCATTTCTTGACGGATAATAGGGACATCAACCCTATCCGCCCACACTTGCAATTGGTCTATTGCCGCAGCTCTAAAAGTATCAGCTGCTCCAAGAACAACGTTTAGCCCTTTTTTCTTAAATTGTGATGCTAACTTTCCTATTGTAGTCGTTTTTCCTACTCCATTAACCCCTACTACCATCAATACATAAGGTTTTTTATCTTTTGGAATTGAAAAATCAGTAGCATTACCAATATTGGTTTCCGATAATAATCCTGCTATTTCCTCTCTTAAAATTATATTAAGTTCACTTGTTCCTAAATATTTATCTTTAGCAACCCTTGCTTCTATTCGTTCTATAATTTTAAGTGTCGTATTTACTCCTACATCTGAAGAAACTAATACTTCCTCAAGATTATCCAATACATCGTCATCTACTTTTGATTTTCCTGCTACAGCTTTTGATAATTTACCAAAAAAACTGGATTTACTTTTTTCTAATCCCTTATCTAATGTTTCCTTCTTCTCTTTTGAAAAAATTTTTTTAAAAAAACTCATCTATATATTGCTTATTTTAACTCTTAATTTACTCAAATAAAACACTCTTTTTTCTTTCTATTTAAAAATCAATTTGGTATAACACAAAAGTACAATAATTGTTTTATCAACAAAGCGGTTTTTATAGTGAACCTTAACACTTTGTGTTTTATTTAACATCTCAAAAGAAAGATTAAAGAATAATCATCTTTTTTCTTAGCACAAAACCACCTAAAATTAATATAATCTTATACTATTTTACCGTTCAATTTACTCAAAAGAAAAATGTAAAAACACACCTCGTGTTCCCATAAAATCTATAGGGTCTGTCCACTGACTAGGGCTTCTTGAGTCGTATTTCATTTCACTTTTTATAGCAAAAATTCCCCTAATAGAAGGCGAAAATTTAAAATACGGCAAGTAAAAATCTACCCCTATCCCTATTTCATACATTATACTATTTGCGTGTTGTCTAAATTCACCTGCAAAATTATCATCTTCATTGCTTTCATTACTAGAAAAATTGTGGTCATACGAAAATCCTCCAAGTACATAAGGGCGAATATTATTTAACCTATCAGTACTAATTTTTAGAATTAAAGGCAAATGCAAATAGGTATTTCCCACCTCACGAACACGCTGTGCTTCCGTTCCTGAAATATGATTAAATGTTAATCGTTTTGTGTTTGAAATTAGTCCTGGTTCAAAGCGAAGATTAATATTTTTATGCAAACGCATATCGCCTATCAACCCTACATTAAAACCAATATTAGGTTCTGAAACAACATCGGGAGATGTAATACTACTTGGCTTATATGATATTTTAAAATCGTTTCTATTAAGTCCCAAATAAAAACCATAATGAAACATCGGTTTATCAAAATTTGGAAGATGTAATATTTCTTCTCGTTGTGCAGATACAGTACCAACCGTTAATAGTAAAAAACAAAAAACAAAAAATCTCTTCATATTTATTTTGTTGCGGTGTATATCGATGCTACACCAAACGTTACTGGAATATTCTTTGTATTGTTAAACCCATTTTTTTGCAAAATATTGTTAAAGACTTCTCCAAAAGGAAAAGCATTTGCACTCTCTGATAAATATGAATAGGCAATTTTATCTTTTGAAAACACTTTTCCAATAATCGGCAACAAAAAATTAGTATAAAGTTTATACCCCTGTTTAAACGGAAATTTTGTTGGGTTTGATGTTTCTAATACTACAAATTTACCACCGGGTTTTAACACCCTGTTTATTTCTTGCAATCCTTTATCTAAATTCTCAAAATTTCTGACTCCAAAAGAAACGGTTATGGCATCAAATGTATTATCCTTAAAAGGAATATTTTCACTATCTCCCACCACCATTTCTATTTTATTGGACAAGTTTTGTTTATTTATTTTTTGTTTTCCGACTGCTAACATTCCTTCAGAAATATCTAAGCCAACAATTCTATCAGGGTTTAACGAAGCCATCATTATTGCTAAATCTCCTGTTCCGGTTGCAATATCTAAAATCTGTTTTGGATTATTTTCACTTACTAATTTTACAACTTTTTTTCGCCAATTTACATCAATACCAAAAGATATAACACGATTTAATCCGTCATAGTTTTCAGATATGGTATCAAACATTTTGGTTACTTGCTCCTTTTTTCCTAATTCGGAATTTTTATATGGTTTTACGATTTCGCTCATTTGTTTACTTTAAAATTTGTTTATTACCCGTTAATAGCAATGACCTCTTCAACCTGATTAGGCAACATTTCTTTTAGCATTGTTTCAATACCATTTTTTAATGTTACGGTTGATGAAGGGCAACCACTACACGCTCCCTGTAAAATAACACTTACACATTTTTTTTCGTGATTATATCCTTGAAAAGCAATATTTCCTCCGTCTGATGCTACGGCAGGTTTAACATATTCTTCTAAAATATCTACAATTTTTGTAGATATTTCATCTAAATTTTCTTTTGGTATTTCAACGTTTTGTTTGGTTTCTTTCTTTGGAATTTCAGCAATAATTGTTTTACTTTCTTGAAGATAACTACGTATAAACGAACGTATTTCACTAAAAACATCATTCCATTCCACTATATCATATTTAGTGATAGAAATGTAATTTTCAGAAATAAACACGCCTTTCACAAAAGGAAAATTAAACAATGATACTGCTAAAGGCGATGATTTTACGGCATCTTCAATATTTTCAAATTCTACATCGGTTTGTGTTAATGCTTTGTTTGTACCAAATTTCATTACCGAAGGATTGGGGGTAGATTCTGCATACACTTCAATAACTTGTTTTTTTACTGTCGATTCTTTTACAACTAATTTTCCTTCTTGTAAATAATCTTTTATTTTTTGAGCAACTTCCCCTTCTACGTCTTCCCATTGTACAATGTCATATCGCTGTACTGCAATAAAATTAGCGGTAATAAAAACTTTTTTTACAAAGGGTAAATAAAATAATTGTTGTGCTAAGGGTGAATTTTTTGCCTCGTCTATATTGTTATATTCGTAACTTCCACCATTAATTAAAACTACATTGCTTATAAATTTTATAATCGTTTCGTTAGAAGTTTCCTGTATATTAATTTTTATGTTCTCCATATAAATAAAAAATGAACGGCAAAATTACGGTAAAAAACTGAATTTTTATACTAATACCCTTTTAACTCTAAATTTAAAAAGGTATTACATTGTTTTTAGCTATTTTTAATTACAACAATATTCACCACAATTATTTATTTTTATTTTTTCTTCTGATAAAAGCTCTCTCAAATGAATTAGAACATCACGTTCTTTAACATTTATTGCATTACATATTTTTTGGACAGTCATTTTTTTATGTTCTTGTAGAGTTTGTAGAATTTGTTCTGAAATATTTTTCTGCATAGGTTTATTTTTCAAACACACATCACAAATACCACATTTTTTAAACGATTTTTCTCCAAAATATTCTAATAACTGAACACTACGACAAACGTTATCATTCTTAATAAAATAAATTAAATCCGTTATTTTTTGTTTTTTACCTTTTAAATAGCTTTTAATATCTTTTGAAATTCTGTTAATAGTTCGGTCATCTTCACGGGGACATAAAAAATACAGCGATGAATTAGCATTTGCTTTGTTATATCTTATTACCTTATCTCGCTCCATTTCTTTCAATTGATTAACAACTAAATGTGATGTAATTCCTGTTTTTTTTGCTAAATAAAATTCATCTATCTTAACAGCTTGTTCAAATATTCCGCCATACAATCGTAATAAAACTTTAATAAATTTAGCTCTTTTGGTATTCATTTCTGCATATTTCATAACATTATTACTAGTAATTAAAAACAAAATAGATGATTTTTTTTCGTAATTTTTAGTTAATTCAATAATACCGCTATTATTTAAAATTTGAAGAGCATTAAATGTTCTAACAGGGATAAAGTTATACGTATTACAAAAATCTAAAAAATTAAATTCAAATTTTCTTTCTACAAACTCGCCCTTTGCTATTTGAAAATGCTGATATAGTTGTGTATGAATTTCTTTAATTTCTGTAAGTGTAGGAAAACTTATTTCTTGACGTTCTTTGGCTGCAATAATATCCGATTCGTTTGTTAATACTACTGAAAATGCTTTATTCCCATTACGCCCACCACGACCAGCTTCCTGTACGTAATTTTCCACAGAGTACGGCAAGTTTAAATGTATAACTATCTTTACATTAGGTTTGTCAATTCCCATTCCAAAAGCATTGGTTGCCACCATAATAGGCGTTTTTTCTGATATCCATTTTTCAAAAGACAAACGTTTTTCTACGGCAGATAATCCTCCGTGATAAAAACTACTTTTATACCCTTGAGCATTGAGGTATCGGCTTATTTCTTGGGTTCTTTTTCGTGTATTTACATAAACAATGGCAGGTAATTTTATTTTGTTAAAAATTTGATTCAGTTTATGTAATTTATCTTCCACATCATATATTTGATATGCTAAATTATCTCTAAAAAATGATTTTCGTATAACATTATAATTCTGTAATTGTAACGAATTAGCAATATCCTTTAGCACATTTTTTGTCGCTGAAGCCGTTAATGCAATAATTGTCGCCTTTTGATGAATTTCTTTTAAAACAGTTATCATACGATATGACGGTCTAAAATCGTGTCCCCATTCTGAAATACAATGTGCTTCATCTACAGCAATTAAAGAAACGCTTAATTGTTGTAGTTTTTCTTGTATAAAAGGAGATTGCAATCGCTCAGGAGAAATATATAAAAATTTGTAATTAGCAAATCGGATATTATCAAAAAGCCTAACTATTTCATCTTGAGTACTTCCTGAAGGAATGGTTGTTGCTTTGATACCTTTATCAATTAAAGCCGATACTTGATCTTGCATTAAGGCAATAAGAGGCGATATAACTACACAAATCCCATCTTTTATCATAGCGGGAACTTGAAAGCATATCGACTTCCCACCACCCGTAGGCAATAATGCGATAGTATCAACACCTTTTAAAACGGTTTCTATGATTTCACTTTGAGAAGGTCTAAATGACGAAAATCCCCAATAACGCTTTAATATTTCTGTTGGAGTTTGCAGTTTTTTATAAATTTTAATACTGTTATTTTGTAAGTACTGATTATTTTTTTAGCACCATTTGTAATTTGAATTTACTGTAAAATAAAATGATGATTTTTACTTTTACATAAAAAATAAAATGAGATATAACCGTAGTTATGGCGATTTTTTATTTTGAAATAGAAAGATAAAAGAGCCTTTTAGCACAGTAAATTCAAGTTGCAAATAGTATAATATAAGATATTAATTCATTTGAATATCCTCAGGTGCATTTGCCCAAATCGTATAATCTCCTCCCATTTCTAATAATTTATTTCGCCACAATGTTTCATCATTAACTTGAAAAATATTGGTAAAATTATTTTCAGAAACAAACCACGATTTTGTTTTTACCTCTTTTTCTAATTGATTTGACTCCCAACCTGAATATCCTAAAAAAAAGCGAATTTCTGACGGTTGTATAATTTGTCTGTCTAAAAGCATTCTTAGTTCATCAAAGTTACCACCCCAATAAATTTTATCAGTTACCTTAACGCTATCCTTTAGTAAATGTGGAATTTTATGAACAAAATATAAATTATCTGGTTCTACGGGACCTCCTTGATAAATATTAAAATTACAATGAATTTCAGGAATAATGTCGCTTAGTACATAGTTCAAAGGCTTATTCATCATAAAACCAACCGAACCTTTTTTTGAATATTCAGTAAGTAAAATAATTGAACGCTGAAAACAAGCGTCTCTCAAAATAGTGGGCGTAGCTGTCAATAAACAACCCTTTTTTAGCTGTAAACTATTCATATATACACTGCTATTGCTTTAAGGGACTAAAGATACGAAAAAAAAATGACTGTTAAAAATAAAATGATGATTTTTTTCTTTATATGAAAAAGAAAAA
>FUHQ01000024.1_pt1 | contig 12893 bp, 16 predicted proteins | sample 1003131 | NCBI WGS metagenome assembly FUHQ01 (sample SAMEA4075884, study PRJEB14783) | cnidarian metagenome | reverse complement strand
AGTCTACTCTTTGCATATAATGACTGAAAACACATCGATAAAGCTACCTCATTACTCATTTCATTTGATAAACATTATAAATAGACTATAACCAATAAAAACACTAATGAAAACAATAGCAGTATCCGTTACGAATGATTTAGTTACTGATCAGCGTGTTAAAAAGGTCTGTCAATCACTTTCTAAACAAGGATATACTGTTATCTTAATTGGACGCAAACTAAAACATAGCTCACCTATTAACAGAACATATAAAACAAAACGCTTTTCGCTACTTTTCAATAAAGGATTTTTGTTTTATGCAACATATAATGTAAAATTATTTTTCACTCTGCTATTTTTAAAAAAAGATATTCTTCTTGCTAATGATTTAGACACATTGTTGGCTAATTTTTTAGTTAGTAAATTACAAGGTAAAAAATTAGTTTTTGACAGCCACGAGTTATTCTCAGAAATACCTGAACTAATTGATAAACCAATAGTTAAAAACTTTTGGTTGCGTTTGGAAAAAACAATTATTCCAAAACTAAAAAATTGCTACACCGTTTGTGATAGCATTGCTAACCATTACGAAAAATTATACAAAACCCCTTTCAAAGTTATTCGAAATTTACCTATATCTAAAGAAAATACAGCTACCAAATTTTCTTTTTCTACAAATAAAAAAATTATTTTATACCAAGGAACTGTAAATATAGGACGAGGATTGGAGTTGATGATACACACAATGCAATACCTTAACAACCATCTTTTAGTGATTATAGGAGATGGAGACATAACTACTAAGTTACAAAAACAAGTATCAACGGAAAATATGACCTCAAAAGTTATTTTTTTGGGACGTATTACCCCTGAAAAACTACAAAAATTAACTCCCAATGCACACGTAGGCATTTCATTAGAGGAGGATTTAGGATTGAATTACCGATATGCCTTACCCAATAAAATTTTTGATTATATCCAGTCCGAAGTACCTGTTTTGGTTTCTGATTTACCCGAAATGAAACAAGTGGTATTAACGTATAAAGTGGGAGAAGTCGTTAAAAACAGAAGCCCCAAACTGTTGGCAATGCAAATAGAACAGATTATAAAAACCGACTATAAAAAGGCTTTGCAAAAAGCAAAAAAGAAACTCATATGGACAGCAGAAGAAAAAAAACTATATACAATTTTTAAAAAACTTCATTCAGATTAATTTTGCTTTAAAGAAACATCAAAAGGTACTCTATTGATGATACTTCTACCTAAGGTAATTTCGTCAGCATATTCTAATTCGTCCCCTACTGAAATTCCTCGAGCAATGGTTGAAGTAATAATATTGTATTGTTCTATTTGTCTGTAAATATAAAAATTAGTTGTATCTCCTTCCATAGTAGAACTCAGGGCAAAAATAAGCTCCGTTACTTCTCCTTTTTTTACTTTTTCTATCAAACTTTCTATTTTTAAATTTTGAGGACCAATACCTTCAATTGGAGATATTTTTCCTCCTAAAACGTGATATACCCCTTTAAATTGAGCTGTATTTTCGATAGCCATTACATCTCGTATATCTTCTACAACGCAAACAACCTGATGATTTCTGTTGGGGTTAGCACAAATTTCACACAGTTCTGTATCCGAAATATTATGGCATTTTTTACACGATTTTACCTCATTTCGTAAATTTGTAAGTGCCGTGGTTAAATATTTTGTGTTTTCAGCGGGTTGTTTTAACAGATTTAAAACCAATCGTAATGCTGTCCGCTTACCGATACCAGGTAATCTACTAACCTCGTTTACAGCATTTTCTAATAATTTTGACGAAAAATCCATAAATGCAAATGTACAGCTTTTTGATATAATACCTTTTTAAATTTTAATTTATACCATTAGCTTTTAAAAATAAATACAGTAGTAGCTAAAAGTTATGTAAACTACTATTTTGACAACGAGAATTTATAAATAATTGTTCCTTTTTGTTGGTTAGGTGCTTTTTTGTCTGCATTCCATCGGGTTGCTAAAGCGGCATCTTTTGCTGCTTTGAGTAGGCAAGGAGCTGTATTAGTTGTTCCTCTTGCTCCAGGAATTGCTTTTATTACTTTTCCGTTTTGGTTTACAAAAATACTCACAACAACTGTTCCTTCCTCTTCGCAATTAGGTTTTCGTATGGGTTTGGCAAGTGCATTTCTACCAGCAAGATTGTAATTTCCCCCTGAACCACTCCTTGTATTTCCATAATATTTATTAGAATCGGGATTACCACTACGCTTTCCTTTTACTCCGGATTTATCATCATCGCCCTCCCCCTTTGTACTGCCATCTGAAGAATTACCTTTTAACAAACTGTTTAGTGCATCTTTAGTAGCTTTTGAGGGTTTAGGAGCGACCTTTTTTTTAGGCGTTTTTTCTTTTACAGGAGTTGGATTTTTATTTTTTTTATTTTCTACTACGGTCGTTTCTTTTGCCTTGTCATTTGTTATAACATCTTCTGAAACATTTTTAGGGACATCTTCCGTAGTTTCTTTGGGTTGTTCTGTTTGTTGCTCTTGTTCTTGTTTTGCTCTTGTCTTATTTTTTTTAATCGGTTCGCCTTTACCTACTTCCGAATTACCAAAATTAACCGCTACTCCATACTCAATGGGAGGGTCGAGGTATTTCATTCCGTAATTAAAAACTACATAGAGCAACAATAATAATATAACTGCCGTGATTACTGCTGATTTTCGCTTATGTGTTGTATCTAAGAAAGTCATTTTTTATCTTTTTCGTAGCTATTTTACTTAGCTTTTACTGCTAAAATCATCTTTAATTTATTTTTATTAGCAATATCAATAATACGCATTACATTTTTATACGGAACATTTTGGTCTCCACGGATAACAACCGTTTTCTTTTTGTTTTTACCAACTTTTACCAATAATTCTCGTTCTAAATTAGCACTACTTACCTTTTTTTTATTAATGTAAAAAGATGAATTTTTAGTAACCGTAACTGCTACCGAGGTTTGATTTTCTGTTTTTCCTCCTGCTTTTGGTAATAATACGTCAATTGCACTAACCGTAACAAGTGTTGATGTTAGCATAAAAAATATTAGTAATAAAAATACAATATCCGTCATAGACGACATATTAAAACTGGGATCTACTTTGTTTCTTCCTCTTAAATTCATCTTGCTTTAATTTTTATATTAGTTTTAAAGTGACTAAAGTATTTAAAATTATGTGTTATTTAGTCAGTTTTTAAACTTTTCAACTAACCTTGAACCTTACATTTTTCAACTATATACTGGTTCGTTTAGTAAATCTAAAAATTCTACTGATTTTGCCTCCATTTGATATACTACTTTATCGGTTTTTACCACCAAATGGTTATAGGAAATATAAGCAATGATGCCAACAATAAGTCCGGCAACGGTTGTTGTCATAGCTGTATATAGTCCGTCCGAGAGCATTTTAATATCTATTTGTCCACCTGAATTTGCAATTTCGTGAATAGCAACAATCATACCTATAACCGTACCTAAAAATCCAATCATAGGAGCAGCACCGGCAATAGTTGCCAAAACAGATACATTTTTTTCTAACTGATATACTTCTAATTTTCCTGCATTTTCAATTGCTTTATTAATATCTTCTAACGGGCGACCAATTCTTGAAATACCCTTACCTATCAGTCGAGCTGTTGGGGTATTTGTATTCTCGCAAAGGTCTTTAGCAGGTTCTATTTCTCCTTTTGATACATTGCTTTTTATGGTATTCATAAAGTTTTTATCTACTTTTGAAGCTGCTTTAATGGCAAAAAATCGTTCAAAATAAATATACAATGCCACCGCCAACAGTACAAATAAAATACCTATAATTATCTGTCCTCCTACTCCTCCATCTTTTATTAATTGGATAATAGACAATGTTTTTTTTGTCGATACCTCCTGTAATAACGCTATCATTTTTCTATTTTTTTATACTATTTATTTGCTTTATATTAAAATAACGTTCGAGTTATCATAAATGTTATAGATCCTACTAAAAATCCTATTAAAGCCAACCAAGAAATCTTTTTTAAATACCAAAAGAAATCTATTTTTTCCATTCCCATTGCTACCACACCTGCTGCTGAACCGATAATCAACATAGAGCCACCTGTTCCTGCTGAAAACGCTATAAAATGCCAAAGCTCATTATCCATAGGTTCTGTAAACATTCCCAAACTGGCTGCTACCAATGGCACATTATCTATCACTGCCGAGCCTACTCCTAATAACAATACCACCAAATCCGAAACTCCTTCGTGATGAAATTCTGTTCCCAACATAGGCATTGATGCTTGTAAACTTCCTGCAAAATTAAACAATATTCCTAATGATTCTAAAGCAGCAACCGCCATTAAAATACCCAAGAAAAATAAAATACTTGGCATTTCAATTTTTGATAAAGAACTGTGTACCGGACTGTGATGTGCATTTGCTGCCGATTCGCCATCAATATCTGTTAACGAGAATTTAGAACGACTGTAAATTTCAGCAAAAACAGCTACTACCGCTAAAGAAAGCATCATACCTACATACGGTGGCAGATGTGTTATTGTTTTAAAAAACGGCACAAAAACAATAGCTCCTAAACCAAGATAAAGCATCGTAGCACTATGTTCACTGGGCTTTTCTTCTTTTACTGTTTCATCAACTTCTATTTCGCCCTTAAAAGCAGGTAAAAAAGTAGCAATAAACGATGGTACTGCCATACATAATATAGATGGGATTAATAAATATTCTACCAATTTTAAGGTCGTTACTTTTTTACCTATCCACAGCATAGTAGTGGTTACATCACCTATTGGTGACCACGCTCCTCCGGCATTGGCAGCGATAATAATTAAACCGGCAAACCAAATTCTGTCTTCTCTCTTTTTTACAATTTTTTGCAAAATAGAAATTAAGACGATGGTAGCTGTAAGATTATCAATAATAGCAGACAATACAAAAGCTAATATTGAAAACAACCATAATATTTTTTTCTTACTTTTTGTTTTTACAAAACTCTTAATAGTTGAAAACCCATCAAAATAATCAATAATTTCTACAATCGTCATTGCACCTAATAAGAATACTAAAATTTCGGCTGTTTTACCTAAGTGATGTAATAAGGTTTCCTCTAATAAGTGCATTTTTTGCTCGTGTGCTAAGGACGGAAAATTATCAACCAATGCGTGTTTTGCTGAGTTAAACCAATTGGGGAAGTTATCCACTCCTAAGGCTATCAATGCCCAACAAATTGCCATCATTGCAAGTGCTGGGATTAATTTATCTAATTTTAAATTATGTTCTAACGTAATGGCAAGATAGCCAAATATGAACACTAAGATTATTGCTGTTTCCATTTTGTTAATTTTATATATTATTGAGTTTATTAATTTTTAAGTTCTTTTTTTGTAGCCCCAAACATAATACAAAAAAATGATTAGTCAATCAACGAAAAAATATTTTTTTTATTTTACACAAAATATTTTACCCGATGAGTGGTCTTTTTTTGCCCCTGTAACACTACGTAAACAATTTATTTCGTTTTTACTCCGCAATAAGCCTAAAAAAGCAAATAACAAAGCCTCTTTATATTCTATCAACATAGCTAAAGGCAATACTATTTTCATTTTTAAATAATAACTTATCCTACTGATAAGAAACGAATTATACGCTCCTCCTCCTGTTACCAATACCGTTGTATTGGGCTGTATTACTTTGCTTATTTGAAAAGCTGTATGCTCTACAAAAGTTCGCAAAACATCTTTAATATCCACATTAAAATCATCAATTAGCGGAAATATTTGCTGTTGCACCCATTCTAATCCTAATGATTTTGGAGCTTGTTGTTTATAAAAATCTAATGTATTTAGTTTTTTTAAGATATTTTTATGTGTTGTGCCTTGTGATGCTATCTGTCCTTTATCATCATACGCAAAACCTATTTTTTTTACATAATGATTAAGTACAATATTTACTGGACAAATATCAAACGCTATTCTTTGATTATTTTGTTTATATGAAATATTAGCAAAACCTCCTAAATTTAAACAATATTGATAATCCGAAAAAAGAAGTTCATCGCCAATAGGCACTAGGGGAGCTCCTTGCCCTCCTAACTGTACATCTTGTGTACGAAAATCACAAATCACTTTTTCATTTGTTAAGTTTGCTATTTCCTGTCCATTGCCTATTTGCAAGGTAATCCCTTTTGTAGGCTGATGGAATACTGTATGTCCGTGCGAAGCTATAAAATCAATTACTTTAATGTTATTTTTTTTTATAAACGTATTGATTTCTCGCCCTAATAATCTTCCGTAATCTATGTCTAATTGTGTTATTTTATCCGAAGAAAAAGTAATTGATTCTTGTAGGTTTTCTCTCCATTCCTTAGTGTATGGAACAGTTTGAAAATGGATAATTTTAAAATTTTTATAATCAGTATTATCAAACCGTACATAGACCAAGTCTATGCCGTCCAACGAAGTTCCAGACATCAAGCCGATACAATGAGTTTTAATATTGACGCTCATAAGTTGCGAAGATAAAAAAAAAGAAAAAAATTACAAAATCATATATTATTTTTCAGGATAAAAGCACACTTTAACATTTAGGATTTTAAGCAAATGTTGATTATTCCAAGTGGCTTTAAGTCTTTTAAGTACTTTTTCATTTAACTTTACCATAACTCAGTAAAGTTTTAGTAATTTCGCATAAATAATTTAATCATAGTTAATATGAATTATGTAGCACATACGGGTAAATACTTTATGATGTTGGGTCAGGTTTTTAAAAAACCGCAACGAGCGTCTATTTTTAAAGAAACTGTATTTAGAGAAATAGAAGAATTAGGCATAAAGTCGTTAGGGATAATAGCGTTTATCTCTTTTTTTATAGGGGGCGTTATAGCTTTGCAAACAGCATTAAACCTAAACAATCCATTTATCCCAAAATCACTAATAGGTTTTGCTGCAAAACGTTCTATAATTTTAGAATTTGCTCCTACATTCTGCTCTATAATCTTAGCAGGAAAAGTAGGTTCTTATATTACTTCAAGCATTGGTACAATGCGTGTTACAGAACAGATTGATGCTTTAGAAATTATGGGAGTAAATTCATTAAACTACTTAGTTTTGCCTAAAATTATAGCGACTGTTTTCTTTTATCCTTTTTTAATGATTTTGGCTATGTTCTTAGGGATTTTTGGTGGTTGGGTTGCAGGAGTTTTATCTGGCTTGTTTTTGGGTTCGGACTATATAACAGGATTACAAACAAATTTTAACCCTTTTTTAATTAAATACGCACTTATTAAGACTGTTGTTTTTGCTTTTATGATTGCTACAATTCCTTCATATCACGGTTATTACGTTAAAGGAGGGTCGCTTGAAGTAGGAAAAGCCAGTACACAGTCTGTTGTTTGGACCATTGTAGTTATAGTGGTGGCTAATTACTTTTTAACACAAATGCTATTGACATAATGATTAAAGTAAATGATATACATAAATCCTTTGCGGATACAGAGGTATTAAAAGGAATTTCAACTGTTTTTTATCCTGGAAAAACCAGTTTAATTATTGGGCAAAGTGGTGCTGGAAAAACCGTTTTTTTAAAATCTTTGTTAGGATTACATATGCCAGAGGAAGGAACAATAGAATATAACGGAAAAATAAATACAAAAATGACTACTGAAGACAGGCGAAATTTTCGTAAAGAAATAGGTATGGTTTTTCAAGGAAGTGCCTTGTTTGATTCGCAAACAGTAGAAGAAAATGTAATGTTCCCTCTAAAAATGTTTACCAAAAAACCGTTGGAGGAAATGTTAGACCGTACTAATTTTGTATTAAAGCGTGTAAACCTTGAAAACTCAAACAAAAAGTTCCCAGCAGAATTATCAGGAGGAATGCAAAAAAGAGTGGCTATTGCGAGGGCTATTGTAATGAACCCTCAATATTTGTTTTGTGATGAACCCAACTCTGGATTAGACCCTAATACTGCAATTTTAATAGATAATTTAATCCAAGAAATTACAGCAGAATATCAAATAACAACTGTTATTAATACACACGATATGAACTCAGTAATGGAAATAGGGGACAAGATTGTTTTTCTAAAAAACGGTATTAAAGAATGGGAGGGAAGCAGTAAAGAAATTTTTAAAACAGACAATAAGGCTGTAACAGATTTTGTGTATTCTTCTAATTTGTTTAAAAAAGTTAGAGAAGCGTATTTAAAGGAATAATGCCAATTTATTATTGACCTCAAAGATAAAAAAATATTTAAATCTTCCTCCCAAAAAATTGCATTTACTAATTGAACTTAGCGTTCGTATGGTAAAAAACGGTTGAGCTATGAGTAGTAGCGGATTTCTACTCACAAACCTTTTGGTTTTGTACTGACCTGTGTTTTATCTTTATACTTTCGTTTTATCACTTAAACCGCTATTGCTTATACACATTGTTCCCTGCTGGCTTTCTTCGTTCAGCTTGGTTTTCAGCGTTGGTAAAGACATACTCTTTTGTAATTTTTGGTTGCAGCGTTGGCTGGTGCGAATTGCAAATGTGTATGGCTTAAGCATTGGCTTTGTCATTTATATTATTTAATTCTTTATTTTTTCTTTCGACATACGGAATCAGGTCTTTAATTACTAATTTCTGAATTGCAGTTGATAAGGTCCGAATTTTATTATAATCAATTTTGTTCTCAATAGATGGAAGCTTTATGTTAGTTTTGTTCATTGCTACTCTGTTGAACTTTGTGCCATAATTATATTTTTTTGATGTAGATATTCTACTTGATGTAATTATAGCAATTGCTATATTCCAGTCAAAATCTTGAAAATTTGGTGTCAAATGTTGAATATGAGAATAACCAATAAAATCCTTTTTTTGATAGAACATTGTTTCCGCTCCCATAGTTGTGTCTGAACAAGTTAAAGAATTACCATTATTATTAGCAGTAAGGTTTGAAAATCCCATAACGCCATTATCAATTGAAGAATTTGATATTAATGGTACATTGCCATTTTTAGATAAAATTTCAGCATTTTTAAGTCGATAGTATTTTGTTGGTTTAATATTAAACAAATGACCTAACTTAAAATCACTCCACTCAAAATTATCTTTTTCAAATTCTGCTAATACAATTTCTTCTTCTGTTGAAAGTTTAGGATTGTTTAATTTATTTACTTCTAAATAATTGTTGAGAACAGAAAATCGTTCGTTTTCGATTTCAAGGATAAAACGTTCCATAAATTCAAAGTCAATTGCATTATCTGTTTTTATTGGAAGGCTAATAATAGTATTTTTTAACTCTATTTTAGTCGCTTTATTATTATAGGAATATTTACTTTTAACAACCCTATCAATAGCTGCAATTATAAACATTTGATTTACTCTGTTCAATTTATCGCATTGTAATACACTTGTTGCTCCGTGACCATCTTTTAGATAAAAAGGTGTTTCTAAATAAACAATATTTTGATTGTTTGAGTGTATTAAAATAGTTGGTTTACCAAAAGGATTATTTAAAACTTTTTTTGTCAGTTGGTTGTACGAAATTATACCATTATTAATGATGGCTTGTCCATAAAATGGATATAACTTTTCTGTTTCGTCTTTTAAGTCTTTTAGTTTTAAAGGGTCTATTTCTCTTTGTTTTTGCCATTGTAAAACTTCTTCAATTTTAAATTCTCCCCACTTAACATTTTTTAGCTTCTCGTTAAGTGGGGTTTTTACTTTCCCAAGCTTTGACCTAAAATGTCTTGTTCTTTTAAAATTGTACTTATTTCCCAAGATAAGTAGTCACTTATAGTTTCTTTAAAATCTTCTAAAGTAGGTTTAGTATCAATTGGTGCTGATTGATTCCAGTCTGCTCCATTTTTAGGGTCAATTGTGTTTTCGTAATACTCTTTTTCTGTAAAAATATTGAATTTGCTTTTACCAAATCTAACCAAATTAACTATTTCGTCATATCGTTCTTTTGCTCTACCTGTATCTTTTAAATTGTTACTCCCTTTTTTCCTATTCGCTCTACTATATCCATCATTTGAAAAATCAATAAACTTAACCATTTCATCTTTATGGTGCTTTTCATTTACTTTAAAAACATAAATATTGGTTTGTACACTTGATTTACCAATGAAAATATCTACAGGCATTTTGATACTTGCCAAAAGCGTATGCTTTGCTAAAATTCTTTTATTAAAGTCTATGGCTTTACCCGAACCTGATGAATTTTGAATAATAATTGCTCCATATCCTTTATTCATCATTCCTAAAGCTTTTTCTACGAAGTTCATTCCGTTACCCAAAGCAGAATAAGGTGGATTTAATATGAATGCGTCTGCTGGAAATTTGCTGTCAGTTTTACCAAAACCATATTTACCGTCAAAATCTTTTATTGAGTCAATGTTTAAAATGTTAGAACTACCATCTCCCATTAAAATCATATTAAGAATAGCTAACATATAAACGCTTGAAAGCAGCTCTAAACCGAGCAGCTGTTCCGCCTTTATTTTTATTTCTTTCTGTGTAAGTTCATCTGGAGAAGTAATGTTGTTTTTAGCGTCATTAAGCATTTCATTCATTGCAGCAACCAACAAACCTGCTGAACCTGTTGCAAAATCCCAAACGTAAGAGTCTTTGTTTACTCTTGCTAACTTGACCAAAAGAGTAGCAACATAAGAAGGTGTTAATACAACATCATTTAACTTGTCTTGCGAGAAACCAAGCCAACCATACATTTCATTAAATAATTTACCAGTAAAATCGGTTGTTAAACCTATTTTGTAGTAAATACCTAAATCATCAACAATTTTTGTAAAAACTCTTTTAAGTTGACTTTCTCCGTTTTCAACTTTATTTATGTTTTGTGTTGTAAGTGTATTTTGTAATGTTCTTAAAATTAAATTTTTCTTTTCTGTTGGAATTTCTTTTTCTTCTAAAAATGCTTTAATTTTTCTTACAATTATATCTCCATCTTTATTTCCTTTTTCAGTAGAGGATTTTAAGTCAGATTTTTCAAGAGGTGAAACTTTTCCTGGAATTCCAAGTGTTGCTATAATTGAAGCAGCTACCAAATAAACACGATCATTTTCTCCTAAACCTTTTTCGTTTTGGTAAATATCATTGTTAAGTCTTATAAGACTTTGGTCAATTTCTCTTTCTCTTTGCTCTTTTAGTTTGTTAAGTTCTTCATCTGTTAATTGAAGTGTTTTTACTTTCTCAATAAACGCATCAAAATTTTTGGGTGCTAAAAATGAAAAGTCTGAATAGTCATCAACTTTTTGACCTGCACCTAAATTGCTTTTAGAAACATAATAAACACCGATTTGGTGTTGAATATTACCTGTTTCATCTTTGTCGCCTGTCATACCAATAGCAATAATTTCGGTATAACTTGTATGATGAAGTAATGCGTTTGCATAATGCACAGCACCATTTATAGCAAATCCATTAATATTCTTGAAGTTGGGTTCGTTTTTAGCGGTTCTGTTTTCAACTTGTCCATCTTTGTCAAGTTTTACAAGTTTATCTTTATATCCTTTATACTCAATAAGAATAGGGAAGTACTCTAAATTTTTATTTTGAAGTAAAATTTTTGCATCTGGTCTATTTGCTCCAGTTCCTCCATTTTTAGTGAAATAATCAGAAAGAGCTTTGTCAATCTCTGTGTTTAAAGACTCTTGTTCAAGTTTGTAATCTAGTTTATATGATTTTAGCCATCCGTTTGCTAAATCTGCAATATTTGGTTCTATTGATTGTATTTTTTTAGCCATTGTTCTTTCTTTCAATTAATAAGTCTTTGACTTCCACATTTAAAATTTCTGCGATTCGGTACAAGTTTTCCAAACTTGGTTGTCTCACGTTGCGAGCATACTCGTTAATCGTGTTGTAACTCTTTCCTGTCTGTTTGGCAAGCCAAGTCTGCGAAATTCCTTTGTCCTTTAAAATTTCTTTTATTCGGTTCATATGAAACCTTAGTTTTGTTTATTCGGTGTCAAAGATAGTAAAAGTTCACTATATTCTAGTGTAATTATTCATTGTATTGTCGTGGATTTGGAAAGGGCTAGCTCTTTTGGTTTTTCAGCGTGGGGTTTTAGCGTTGGCGAAAACCAAATGTGCTTGACCGAGCGTTGGCTTTTTTTCAGCTTGCAGGTAACGGTTGAGCTATGAGTAGTTACGTGAATTTAGCAATAAATTCCGCAAGTACCGACTACGGCTGAAAATCCGCAGAATTTTTGTAAGTAGGCGATTAATAGCATTACTTATAGCTATTGTTGCCTGCTGGCTTTATTTAGTTTTTTACTCATAATGTCCTTTGAGTGAGTAAACATAAAGTTTTTCATCTTCTATTAAATATATATAACGGTGTTCTTTGGTTATTCTTCTAGACCATTTCGGTGCTAAATTATATTTAAGAGCTTCAGGTTTACCTATTCCCTCATAAGGGTCTTCTATAATAGCTTTTGTAAGTTGAGCTATTTTCTTAAGGACTACTTTATTGCCTGTTTTTATCCAATAATTAAGGTCTTTGTCCGCTTGGGGAAGGTATATTATTTCCATAAACTATCAAGTTCGTCAAGTGTAATGGTTCTTCCTTTTCCGTTTTTTAAATCTTCATCTCCTTGCTTTATTTTTTTTACAAACTCAGGATTGTATGGACTTTCTTTTTTAGAAAGCTCAAACTTTATTTTAAGAGCTTTCATAAAAGCCTTTATAGCTTGAATTTGAGAATCGTCATTTGTATGAGCTATTATATTTATGGTTTCCATAGTTATACAGTTTTGAAAACAAAGATAGTGTTTTTTACTAAAAGTTTAGTTCTGTGTCCGTTTTTGTTTTTAGCTGGCAGGCAACTTTGAAATATCACACATAATACCATTTTATTTGAGTAAATTAAG
>FUHQ01000023.1_pt1 | contig 12975 bp, 10 predicted proteins | sample 1003131 | NCBI WGS metagenome assembly FUHQ01 (sample SAMEA4075884, study PRJEB14783) | cnidarian metagenome | reverse complement strand
ACTAAGGACAAAGTTAGTTATTTTCTCTTAAAATATTAAAAAAATATTACATTTTTTTGGATAAACTTATACTTTTATTTCTACTGTTTTTAAATTTTATACCATTTTAACTTTTAATTTACTCAAAAAATAAAATACCCTTTGTTTTTTGTCCTAAAAAAAGAACCGTTGTTTTTTCTGTATTTTTTATTCATTTGTTTTACTTTTGTACTTTTCTATGAAACAGCATACAATCTATATTTCCTTAGGAACTAATGAAGGTAACAAATTAAAAAACCTACAAAAAGCTATTGATTTAATCGATGTGAAAGTAGGCGATGTACAGCAAATAGCTTCTGTATATAAAACGCCCTCTTTGGGATTTCAAGGCAACGACTTTTACAATACTTGTGTTAAAATAAAAACCTATTTTTCTTCGGAAAAAGTTATGCAAATATTGTTATCCATAGAAACAGAAATGGGGAGAGTAAGAACCCAAAAAGGATATGCTGACAGAATTATTGATTTAGATATTCTATTATTTGACAATGATATTATTACTACTAAAAATGTAACTGTTCCTCATTTAAGAATGTTGGAGCGTAAATTTGTGTTAGTTCCGCTAAGTGATATTGCCAAAAATGTAATTCATCCCCAAGAAAAAAGCACAATTCAAAATTGTCTGTATCGTTGTGCGGACTCTTCTGAAATTACGAAAATAAAAGAAACACTAAAAAAACCAATATCAATAACCGAACGTTATAATTATATTGCTATTGAAGGAAATATAGGTGTTGGAAAAACATCTTTAACCAATATGATGTCAAATGACTTTAATGCAAAAAAAGTATTAGAACGCTTTGCTGAAAATCCTTTTTTACCTAAATTTTATAATGATAAAGAACGTTTTGCTTTTCCTTTAGAAATGAGTTTTTTAGTAGATAGATACCAGCAATTATCGGACGATTTAGCTCAATTTGACTTGTTTAAAAATATTATTATTTCTGATTATTACATTTTCAAATCACTAATTTTTGCACAAATAACCCTATCCGAAGAAGAATATAGACTTTACAGAAGAATGTTTGACGTAATGTACTCAAAAATCACAAAACCTGATTTGTATATATACCTACACCAAGGGACAGATATGTTATTACAAAATATAAAAAAGCGAGGTAGAGATTACGAAAAAAGTATGGAAACAACGTATTTACAAAAAATACATCGTGGATATCGTAATTTTATAAAAACACAACCTCATCTAAATACCTTAATTATTGATATTTCAGAACTTGACTTTGTAAAAAAACCTAATGATTACCAATTTATTATTAACACGATAAAAACAAAAAAATAAGTCGTGCCTGTAATAAATTATCAAATTTTACAAACAAAACCCTAAACGCCAAAAGCCAAAAAAGACAGAAGTCAGAAGACGGAAGACCGAAGTAACTAAAACCCTAAACGCTAATAGCCAAAAAAGACAGAAGTCAGAAGTCGGAAGACCGAAGTAACTAAAACCCTAAACGCTAATAGCCAAAAAAGACAGAAGTCAGAAGACGGAAGACCGAAGTAACTAAAACCCTAAACGCCAAAAGCCAAAAAAGACAGAAGTCAGAAGACGGAAGACCGAAGTAACTAAAACCCTAAACGCCAAAAGCTAACAGCTAAAAAAACACTACAATTTTTCTAAATTTTCGGTAAGTGTATCAATAAAATTCGTTAGGGGTTTTTTGACCATCATTGCCATCATTGCATTAAATTGACTATCAAATTTTAATTGCACTTCGCTTTCTGTTTCGGAAATTTTGGTAATTTCAGAAGCTAATGTAAAAGGTAGTTTACTGCTTGCAGCTCCTAATGTTATGTTAGAAAATTCCGTTTGCTCTTTTTTTACCAATCTAATTTCTGGCATTCCTTTTAAACCAAAAACAAACGATTCGCCATCTACCTCAAATTTCTCGGTGTTTTCAGGCATTAATTGTTGGTAGTTTTTTAAATCCAACAAAAAATTATACAAATCCTCTGTTGATTTTTTTACGATTATTTTCTTACCTTCTATTTTCATTATTTTTGTCGTTTTTAAAAATTATCAATCGTCTAAATACTATCTCAATTAATGTCTGCAAAAAAACTATCAAATATTGCCAAAAGAAATATTTTTAATTTTTCAGGGTTTTTTTATACTATTTTAACCCTCAATTTACTGAAATAAAACTTAAAATAGTATTACAGATACTAATTATTATACTCCCCATTCACTTGGGTTTTTTCGCCACTGTTGTAATGTAGCAAGTTCTTTATTTGAAATATAATTATTTTCTAAGGCCTGCTCCAATAAAAAGTCGTAATTACTCAATGTTGTAAGTTCTACATTTTCATTTTTAAAATTAGTTGTTGCAACATCAAATCCATAAGAAAAAATAGCAATCATACCCTTTACAGTTGCATTTGCTTCTTTTAGAGCTGTTACTGCATTAAGGCTACTTTTTCCCGTACTAATCAAATCTTCTATAACCACTACATTTTGACCGCTGTCTAAATAGCCTTCTATTTGGTTTTTTCTTCCGTGTTTTTTTGGTTCAGGACGCACATACACAAAAGGAACACCTAATTCTTGAGCTACTAATACACCAATAGCAATAGCTCCTGTTGCCACTCCTGCAATAACATCTGGTTTTCCGTATTTTTCTTCTACTAATTTAGCAATTTTTTCTTTTAAAAAATTACGAACAGGCGGAAAAGAAAGGGTTACCCTATTATCACAATAAATAGGCGATTTCCAACCAGAAGCCCACGTAAAGGGCTCTTTTGGACTTAATTTTATAGCTTTAACCTGTAATAGTAGTTCGGCAGTTTTTTTTGCCGTATCTTTGCGTAAACTCATAAGGCAAATGTATAAAGTTTTTGTTAATAATAAGCCTATTATTTTTACAACTTTGTTGAAAAACGAAGATGTTTTTCCGTTATATACATTTAAAAACTCTAATATTCAAAGTATTATACATCAATTACAGACAAATAATTTAGAGGGAGTATATTTATTTTCCTTAAATTTAGAAAACGACTGGAAGACTTTTTGTTTAGATTTTAAGGTTGTTGTTGCTGGTGGCGGACTTGTTCGTAACGAAAAAGACGAACTGCTGTTTATTTTTAGAGGCGGACGCTGGGATTTACCCAAAGGACATTTAGAAAAAAATGAAAATATTGAAGATACCGCTATTAGGGAAGTTGAAGAAGAATGTGGCGTTTCAAATTTACAAATTGAAAAATTTTTACTAAAAACCTATCATCTATTTTCTAAAAACAAAAGCTACAAGATAAAAGAAACGCATTGGTACTTAATGCGTACTGATTATTTAGGAAAACTAACACCACAAACGGAAGAAGGTATTACAGAAGCCATTTTTAAAAATACACAAGAAACAGCGATAGCACTACAAAATTCATATACAAACATTCAGTTAGTTTATGACACTTTTCTTTCTAAAAAATAATTTTTTGTGCCATTTTGTCACTAAATATTATTAAAAAATCATTTTTTATGTCAAAATAAAACCCAAAAGTAATTGGCATATCCTTTGACAGACTTTACTCGTAAAATTGAATTTAAGAACTTATAAAATAAATAACAATTATGAGCAAAATAATAGGAATAGATTTAGGGACAACCAACTCGTGTGTTTCTGTAATGGAAGGAAACGAGCCGGTAGTAATCCCAAATGCAGAAGGAAAAAGAACAACTCCGTCTGTAGTGGCATTTGTAGAAGAAGGAGAACGAAAAGTAGGAGACCCTGCAAAGCGTCAAGCAGTTACAAACCCAACGAAAACAGTATATTCTATCAAACGTTTTATGGGTAATAAGTTTTCTGAAAGTAAAATGGAAGCAGACAGAGTACCTTACGAAGTGGTAAAGGGAGACAACAACACACCTCGTGTAAAAATTGACGACCGTTTATATACGCCGCAAGAAATATCAGCAATGGTATTGCAAAAAATGAAAAAAACTGCCGAAGATTATTTAGGGCAAGGCGTTTCGGAAGCTGTAATTACCGTTCCTGCGTATTTTAACGACGCACAACGTCAAGCAACGAAAGAAGCTGGAGAAATAGCTGGATTAAAAGTTCGTCGTATTATTAACGAACCTACAGCCGCAGCGTTGGCTTACGGATTAGATAAAGCAAACGATGATAAAAAAATTGTAGTATTTGATTTTGGTGGAGGTACACACGATGTTTCTATCTTAGAATTAGGAGATGGAGTATTTGAAGTATTAGCAACAGACGGTGATACACACTTAGGAGGAGATGATGTTGATGAAAAAGTAATCAATTGGTTAGCCGAAGAGTTCAAAACTGAAGAAAATATGGACTTACGTCAGGATCCAATGGCTTTACAACGATTAAAAGAAGCCGCTGAAAAGGCAAAAATAGAATTGTCATCAACAACTTCTACGGAAATAAATTTACCATATATCACAGCAACAGCAAGTGGTCCAAAACACTTGGTACGTACTTTAAGCAGAGCAAAATTTGAACAACTAATTGATGATTTGGTAAAAAGAACTATTGAGCCTTGTCAAAAAGCCTTAAAAAGTGCCGATTTAAGTACTTCAGATATTGACGAAATTATCTTAGTAGGTGGTTCAACACGTATTCCTGCCGTACAAGAGGCGGTTGAAAAATTCTTTGGTAAAGCACCAAGTAAAGGAGTAAACCCTGATGAAGTGGTTTCACTTGGAGCTGCTATACAAGGAGGAGTATTAACAGGTGATGTAAAAGATGTATTGTTGTTAGACGTTACTCCGCTATCGCTTGGTATTGAAACAATGGGAAATGTAATGACTAAATTAATTGATGCCAATACAACCATTCCAACAAAAAAATCACAAGTATTTTCTACAGCTGCAGATAATCAACCATCTGTAGAAATTCACGTATTACAGGGAGAAAGAGCAATGGCTCAAGACAATAAAACTATTGGACGTTTTCATTTAGATGGAATTCCACCAGCTCAAAGAGGTGTGCCTCAAATTGAAGTAACTTTTGATATTGATGCTAATGGAATTATTCACGTAACTGCATCGGATAAAGCTACAGGTAAATCGCAAGATATTAGAATTGAAGCGTCTTCAGGTTTAACAGATGAAGAAATCCAAAAGATGAAAACAGATGCCGAAGCAAATGCCGATGCCGATAAAAAAGCAAAAGAAACAGCCGATAAAATTAATGGTGCAGATTCGATGATTTTCCAAACCGAAAAGCAATTAAAAGAATTTGGCGATAAATTATCAGCAGACAAAAAAGCTCCTATTGAAACGGCTTTGGAAGAATTGAAAAAAGCTCACGAATCTAAAGACCTTGCTCAAATTGACACAGCAATGGAAAAAATAAACGAAGCGTGGAAAGCCGCAAGTGAAGAAATGTACAAAGCACAACAAGAAACTGGAGCAACTGGAGAACCTCAAGCAAATGCTAATGCAGATAATTCTTCTAAAAAAGACAATGACACTGTTGAAGATGTTGACTTTGAAGAAGTCAAGTAAGTTCGATTAGTAATAATCACTAAAACCATATTAAATCGCAGTAAATGAATTGTTTACTGCGATTTTTTTATTTATAATAATATACGAAGTAACGAAATTGAGTAAGATTGGTTTTATTTATTATCTCTCAACCTCTTTTTTATTTTCCAAAGCCTCACGCAAAACCTGACCCAATAGCATTTCGTTTTGTACTTGGCTGTTTTTTATACTTTCTTCTAAACTATCGCAATATGCCATTAATTTATCTAATTTTTTTACAATGGCTTTTTGTTCGGATAGTGGGGGGAGAGGGATAAGTAAATTATTTAAAATCCCAAGATTAATATTCTTTTGAGAAGTTGCAGGTGCATATTTTTCTATTTCTTCTTGTGCATCTAAAATAAAATAGAATACATATTTATTTAAATATTGAGATAAACTTTTAAAGTACACAACACTATCTGGAGCACAAGCGTCAAATCCTAAAAAACCAACTTCTGCAATATTCGCAGCTATAGTTATACATAAAGTTCCTTTATTTAACATTGTGCTTTGAGCTAAGCCAAAGTCATTATAATACCCATTTATGGTATTAATCACATAAGAATTTGTCTTTGATCTTGCTACATCTCCTGTTTGGATAAATGGGTAATTCCCTTTATTAAAAAGTCTTATGTCATTTCTCGGTCTATGTTTAGATTTACCACGCAGTAAGTTTCCTGTTTCCCCCAATCTACACCACACCCAATTTTCAGGAATATCAAAAGGTATTTCCTCATCAGTAATTGGTGGTAGAGGTTTTTGTTTTTTTATTTTCTTCTCTTTAATCAGTTGTTCTTTTTCAGCTTTTATACGAGCTAATAGTTCTGCACCTGTTTCTTTTTTAGTGGTTAATTCATCATTAACCATTAAACATTGACCATTAACCATTGACCATTGACCATTATCAATTAACTTCCCCTGCATTGCTTCTCGTAAAAAAGATTGACGGAGTTGTTTTACTAATGTGAGTTGGTGAGTGAGTTGGGTGGAAATTTGCGAGATATTCACATTATTACACTGGAAATTATCAACTATTACCTTTTGTTCTTTTAAACTTGGGTAAAATATTTCTATTTCGAGAATAACTCTCTCGTGTATTGATTTTTGAGCAGAACCTGTTGTTTGTATTTTACTTAAAGTTTTCCTAAAAAATGGGGATTTAATGAGTAATTGTAAATAATCTACATCAATATCTATAATATCAAACATTGGCATATTTTCAGTTGCAATACACCCATCAACTTCTTTTGGAGCGATACCTATTGCTCCATCAGAAACACCTTGTCTAACAAACATCAATGTTTTTGGATGATTTTTTAGGTCAACAACAAATTGTCTTTTTCTACCAATATTTTTTCCAAGTTTATAACCTCGAAACCTAACTCCGTTATGTTTCGATATAGTTACTTGCTTATAATTTATTTCATCTTGAACTCGATGTTCAATTCGATACTGCTTTAATACCTCTTTTAACTTTATGATTTTCCAACTCATTTTTCTTTTCTTTTATTATTGTTAAAAGGCTTTTGCTTATTACATTGTTCTAATAAAAATTCTATTTCTTTTTGTAATACCTCTTTGTTAGGCAGGTGCAATTGGTATTCCGAAACAAAAAGCTGATTACTAATGCCAGCCGTGGCATATTCTACCAAAATATCATTTTTATCAGCACCCAAAACAATACCTATTGCAGGTTTGTCGCCTGTGGTGTTTTCTTCGGCATTAAAGTAATTGATATAAAAATTCATTTGCCCAATATCTTGATGGTTGACTTTTCCTAACTTCAAATCAATTAACACAAAGCATTTTAGTATGCGGTGATAAAATACCAAATCTACAAAATGATGGGTGTTGTCAATAGTAATTCTGTATTGTTGCCCTACATAGGTAAATCCTTTTCCTAATTCGAGTAAAAAATGGCTTAAATTATTAATTAAACTATTTTCTAAATCGTTCTCGGAATATTTACCACCCTCTTTTATTGGTAAAAAATCGAATATATAAGGTTGTTTAATAATGTCTTCGGCAGTTTCTATAATCTGCCCTTTTTGTGCTAATTCAAGAACACCTTTTTTATCTTTACTAAGAGCCAAACGCTGAAAAAGAGCTGTTTCTTTCTGTCTTTTCAATTCACGTACCGACCAATTTTCTTGAATACATTGTTTTTCGTAAAACGAGCGTTCTAAGTCATCAGAAATAGTTACAATTTCGGCATAATGGCTCCAACTCAATTTTCCAGACACTGTCTGGAATTTTTCAAACTTTAAATAAAACAGACGCATTAAGTAAATATTACTTTTACTAAAGCCTTTACCATACGCCGAATGTAAATCTTTGGACAAGCGATTTAGCAGTACACTACCATATTCCGCTTTTTCGTTGCCTCCTTGTTCAAACTCAACAATATACTGTCCTATGTACCAATTGGTTTCTACCAAAATAGAATTAACACTTTTAACTGCTTTTATTCTTCCTTGGCTTAATATCTCACCAATATTATTAAGTAGATTGTTGTATTTATTTGTTTGTATATCTGTCATTTTACCGCCTCTTTTAATCTGTTTAATAAAGCATTGGATTTAGCAAATGATTTTTCCAGCATCTGCATTAATTCCGCAGAACTGTAAATAATTTCTTCCTCTTGTTTGGTTGGGTTTTTAATATCAAGGTCGTAATTTCGTTTTTTAATTTCGTCTATTCCTACTTTCCAACACACATCGCTTTCTTTGCGTTTGTTCCACCATTTTTTTATGGGTTCAAATTCTTTTTCTTGTATGGGTCGGGTTTTACTGTACGACTTTTGTCCTTCGGGCAAACGGTGTTCGTAATACCAGATTTCTTTGGTAGGTTCGCCTTTGGTAAAAAACAATAAATTGGTGGCTACTGTTGCATAAGGTTGAAATACCGAGTTTGGTAAGCGAATAATGGTATGAAGATTACAATCTTCTAACAATTTTTGTCGTACTCGTTGTTTTACGCCATCGCCAGTTAGCGAACCATCGGGTAATACAATTCCTGCACGTCCGCCTTGTTTCAGCAAGTGTATCATCAAAATTAAAAACAAGTCTGCACTTTCTTTTGTTCTGAAATTTTGTGGGAAATTGCTTTCATTGTTATTGGCTACAATGCCACCAAAAGGCGGGTTTGCTAAAATGGCATTTACTCTGTTTTTTTCGGTATAATTACTCAATGGCTGGTCTAAACTATCACGAAACGAGATGTTTGGCACTTCCATATCGTGCAAAATAAGATTTGTAGTCGCTAATAAATACGGCAATGGTTTGTATTCCCAACCAATAATATTTTTAGCAATGCTTTGGTATTCTTCTACACTGTTGGCTTGTTTTTTAAGATGCTCAATAGCTGCGGTTAAGTATCCACCTGTACCACAAGCAGGGTCGAGTATCTTCTCATCCAATTGTGGGTTTATCATTTCGGTAATAAATTGGGTAATGGCTCTTGGTGTATAAAACTCACCCGATTTACCTGCCGATTGCAATTCTTTTAAAATAGTTTCGTACAGTTCGCCAAAAGCGTGCTTGTCTTTGGTGGTGTTAAAATCAATTTCGTTGAGTTTATTCAGCACCTTGCGGATATTTGTTCCGCTTTTCATATAGTTATTGTTTCCCTCAAAAACTTCCCGAATAATTAAAGCTCGTTTAGCTTGTAGGTCATTTTTATTTGAAATACTAATATTTCGGAGTTGCTTGAATAAACTATTATCTACAAAATCATACAGTTCATCGCCTGTAATGCCTTCGTCATTACCTGCCCATTCGTCCCAATGCAGTTCATCAGGTATCGGACTTACATAATTGTCGTCCATTATTTCAAGTTGTTTGTCTTTATCGGAAAAGATTTTGAAAAACAACATCCAACCCAATTGCTCTATTCGTTGAGCATCACCATTTAGCCCTGTGTCTGTCCACATTATTTTGCGGATACTATCTAATATTCCTTTTAAATTTGCCATTTACTATGCTCCTGTGTTATATATTTCTGTTTCTAATTCTTTTACTGCTTCTAAGTATTTTGCTTTACTACCGAATTGTTTTATAATTTCCATTGGCGAACCAAAGTCTGTTAGCGGTTTAACTTTCAATATATCCATATTTTCAATATTGGTAACGCCTTCATCTGCATATTTATCAAGCAGACTTTCTAACACCTTTCGGGCTTCAGTTCCATATTTGGTAAAATAATCTCGTTTTTTTACGTTGTTTGCTCTTTCTTTCCGTGTTAGTGGTGGTTGCTCAAAGGCAACGTGGCAAATTAAATCAAATAAATCTACCTCACGGTTTACTGCATTCCGCAAGGCTTCAACTAAAACGCCTTGTTGTTCGAGTTCTCTTATGATAATTTCTTTTTTATCGGTACTATTCCATTTGTTTAAAAAATCGTCAAGCGAAGCATATTGTCCTTTAATCAATTCTTTGGTGTGGTCTTTTAAACTTGTGGTGATTGGTTTACCTTCGTTATCAAAATACATTTCACGACTTATCAAAATTGAAACATCTACACCGTTTACATACACTTTTTGTCGTGGTTCATTCACTGTATCAAGAGTTGTATCAGGTTCAGGTTGTCTAATTTCAGGTTTAATTTCTATTTCTTCTCCCGATATTTCATCAACAATTGGAGATGTATCGTTTTCTTCTTCATCTACAACATTGCTCAAATCGGTATCTTCTAAAACTGGTTTTATTCTTATTGGGTCGCCGTCAAATTCGGGGTTTGCAAATTCATCTGTAACATTCCTAAAATCAAGAATTGTAAAATACTTTTTATCAAATTCCTCATTTATTCTTGTTCCTCTACCCACAATCTGTTTAAATTTGGTCATCGATTTAATTTCGCTATCCAAAACAATTATTTTACAAGTTTGAGCATCAACGCCAGTAGTCATTAATTCCGATGTGGTTGCAATCACAGGATAGCGTTCTTCAGGATTGATAAAATTGTCAAGTTCTCGCTTTCCTTCGTCATTATCGCCAGTAATTTGCATAATGTATTTGTGATTTTTAGCCACCAAATCACTATTTAAGTTTGAAAGAGCCGTACGCATCCGTTCAGCGTGGTCTATATCAGAACAGAAAACAATTGTTTTGGCAAAACGATCAAAACCGTTCATAAATTCAGTTAGTTTTTTTGCAACAATTTGTGTCCGTTCATCTATAACTAAAGTACGGTCAAAGTCTTTTCGGTTGTAAATACGATCTTCAACTTCGTTACCGTCTTTGTCTTTTTTCCCTTGTTCTGGTCGCCAACCTTCGGCATCAATATTTAAGTTTACACGAACAACACGATACGGAGCAAGAAAACCATCGTCAATTCCTTGTTTTAAGGAGTAAGTGTAAACAGGTTCGCCAAAATATTCAATGTTTGAAACTTCGTTGGTTTCTTTTGGTGTCGCAGTTAAACCAATATGTGTTGCCTTGTTAAAGTAGGTTAAGATTTCTCTCCAAGCACTATCTTCTTTTGCACTTCCTCTGTGGCACTCATCAATTACAATTAAATCAAAAAATTCTGGCGAAAATTGTTTGTAAGCATTTGCTTGTTCATTTGCTCCTGTTAATCCTTGGTATAAAGCTAAGTAAACCTCGTAACTTTTATCAATCATACGGTGTTTTACCACCGTCATTTTGTCTTTGAAGTGTTTAAAATCTCCTCTACGAGTTTGGTCAATTAAAGCATTACGGTCTGCAAGAAAAAGTATTCTCTTTTTTGTTCCACTTTTCCAAAGTCTATGAATAATTTGAAAAGCGGTGTAGGTTTTTCCTGTTCCTGTTGCCATTACCAAAATAATACGGTTTTGCCCTTTGGCAATGGCTTCAATGGTTCGGTTTACTGCGTTTTGTTGGTAATATCTTGGAGTTCTTCCGCTACCGTCAAAATAGTAATCTTGCTCAACTACCTTTTCAGCCTCAGGCGTTTCTATTCCTTTGTATTGTTTGTATTTCGTCCAAAGTTCTTGTGGACTTGGAAAACTGTCATTATCTAATTCGTTTTCTATATCTTTATTTGTCAGTGTTTTATCGTGAAATAAAAATCCATCTCCATTACTACTAAACACAAAAGGAATATCTAATATTTGGGCATAATTAAGTGCTTGTTGCATTCCTGCCCTAAGCGAATGTTTATTATCTTTTGCTTCTACAATAGCAATAGGAATATTGGGTTTATAATACAGTATGTAATCTGCTCGTTTTCTTGCTCCTCTTGCTGTTATCTTCCCTCTTACATAAATTCTGCCGTCAGTAAAAGAAACTTCTTCAAGTAATTGTGTATTAATATCCCACCCTGCTTTTTTTATTGCAGGAGTTATGTATTTGGTACATACATCTCTTTCGGATAAACTTTTTTTATTCATAATTTTACATTTGAATTTTCTACTGTTTGCCTAAATAATTTGTTATTTAAATGGAGTTTCATATAATGTTCCAGTTGTTACTTTTACTTAATACTTTTGTGATTTCAGGAATTTTATATTGCGTAATTGAATTTAATGATTTTCTTAAAATTTCAGTTATTGATTTTTCTTGTATTTCCTCCAATAACGCTCCTAATATTGCTCGTGTTGATGGTGGATATTTCAAAGAAAGTCGCACTAAATCTTTTTTATTTTCATCGTCTAACGATTTAATTATTTCCAAAAATCGCAAACAAGAAGTTTCTATGGTTGTGTCAGGGATTTTTTTGATATACCGAATAGCATCTAAAATTTGTAATAGCGAACTATTTTTCTTTGTAATTGTGTTTTTCTGCTTAATAAAAGATATGGCATAGCGTTCTCTTTTGAATTTCGGACGGATTTCATTTTTTCCAATTTGTATGCTGTTACTCACTTGACTTGTTAGTCCTAACGCATTATAAATGCTGTAGCCTGTAAGGTAACCAACTATTTTTCCATTATCATATAACAAATCTTTAACTACTTGCTCTTGACTTGGTTGAAGGTTGCCAAAAGGTGTAATTTCAGGCTTAAAATACTTTCCTTTTGATAATTTAGATAGTTTATTAGCCTCAACCATACGATTAAGAGCTTTAATTAAGGCTTGTTTTTTATTTACCTCTACATTAAAGTCTTCGTGGGTGAAAACATATCCTTTCGGAAGTCTGTTTATTATATTCTCTATGTAGTTAGTTACTTTCAATAATTTTATTTTTTACAAAGATATGAAAAAGTCCAGTTTATTATATAAAAAACTGGACAAAAACTAAAAGTTATTTGTAGTTTTGTAAAAGGAAATTACTCCAAAAACAGAAAATCAAATGTGTTTATAACAATATTATAGCACTTAAAAACGACCCATATTTGTACCATAAAACTATAAAACCTTGTAAATCAGTAGTGGTTATTTTTGAAGAAGAAAGTAAATTTGATTAGTAATACCATTTTAACTTTTAATTTACTCAAAAAATAAAAT
>FUHQ01000022.1_pt1 | contig 12985 bp, 9 predicted proteins | sample 1003131 | NCBI WGS metagenome assembly FUHQ01 (sample SAMEA4075884, study PRJEB14783) | cnidarian metagenome | reverse complement strand
GACGTTTTAAGGTTAATTTGGTATAAAATGTACTTTCCCTTTTTGTTCAAAATAAAAAATTGATGTAGCTACTGCTATTTTTATTTTGAAATAGAAAGGCGAAAAGGTTTTTTTTATTACAGTAAATTCAAGTGCAAATGGTATAAAAAATCATTGAGACTTTAAACCTCGTAAAGTAGCCATTTTTTTATGTCTGTAAAAGCAAAAAAACACCTCGGACAACATTTTTTAACAGATGAAAATATTGCTGTAAAAATAGCCAACTCCTTAACAGAAAAAGGATACAGTACTGTATTAGAAATAGGTCCCGGAATGGGAGTACTAACAAAATACCTTTTAAAAAAAACTATAAAAGTTATCGCTATTGAGTTAGACAAGGAATCTGTAACTTTTTTAAAAACTGTTTTTCCTGTTGAACATATCACACTAAATACATCAGAAGAAAAATTTACAATTATTCAAGGCGATTTTTTAAAGAAAAACCTCCAACAATTATTTAAAAAAGAACAACAAATAGCCATTATAGGTAATTTCCCCTATAATATTTCTTCACAAATTATTTTTAAAACTATTGAAAACCGTGAAATGATACCCGAGCTTTCGGGAATGTTTCAGAAAGAAGTTGCAATGCGAATTGCCGAAAAAAAAGGCAGTAAAGTATATGGGATTTTATCCGTTTTAACACAGGCCTTTTATGATGTAGAATATCTATTTACAGTGCCACCAACAGTTTTTAATCCGCCACCAAAAGTAGATAGCGGTGTTATTCGACTTATCAGAAAGGACAATTACCAATTGCCAGTCGATGAAAAATTGTTTTTTAAAATTGTTAAAACAGCTTTTAACGGTCGGCGAAAAATGTTGCGTAGTAGCTTAAAATCACTTAATTTATCAAATAAGTTAAAAGAAGACCCTATATTTGCAATGCGTCCTGAACAATTATCTGTTCAAGAATTTATAATATTGACGGACAAAATAGCAAACGATGGCAATTGATATTACAAAAGATTATTTAGACAACATCACCGAACTTATTAAGAGTCAAAAAGATGATGAAATTTCGGCATTGTTTAATGATGTACACCACGCAGATATTGCAGAAGTATTAGACGAACTCTCATTTAACGATGCTTTGTACATTATACGTTTGTTAGATTCCGAAACTACTTCGGAAGTTTTAATGGACGTAGATGATGATATTCGTGAAAAAATATTAGAACAGCTTTCCGCTAAAGAAATTGCCGAAGAAATAGACGAATTAGACACCGATGATGCCGCCGATGTCATTGCAGAACTTCCTGAAGAACGTGTGCAGGAGGTTATGCAAAAAATAGAGGATAAAGAACACGCCAAAGAAATTGTAGAACTTTTACGTTATGACGAAGATACTGCTGGAGGATTAATGGCAAAAGAATTGGTAAAAGTAAATGAAAACTGGTTGGTTCTTGGTTGTGTTAAGGAAATGCGAAAACAGGCAGAGGATGTTGAGCGGGTACACTCTATTTATGTAGTAGATAATGATGGAAAATTAAAAGGAAGATTGTCGCTAAAAGATTTGCTAATGGCTTCTACACGAGCAAAAATATCCGATGTATATATCCAAAAGGTAGATTCTGTAAACGTAAACGACAAGGCAGAAGATGTTGCTAATATAATGCGAAAATATGACCTTGAAGCAATTCCTGTAGTAGATGAACTTGATGTTTTAGTAGGTCGAATTACGATTGACGACATTGTAGATGTAATTAAAGAGGAAGCCGATAAAGATTATCAAATGGCAGCAGGTTTAACAAAAGATGTAGATTCTGAAGATAGCATTTGGCAACTAACAAGAGCCAGATTACCGTGGCTTTTTTTAGGTATGATTGGAGGGTTAAGTGCTGCCAGTATTATGGGAGGTTTTTCAGAGGCAATGGAAAAAAGCCCAATACTTTTTTTGTTTACCCCTTTAGTTGCCGCAATGGGCGGTAATGTGGGCGTACAATCATCGGCAATTATCGTACAAGGTTTAGCTAATGACGCTATTAGAGGAGGAGTTTTTAAACGCCTATTAAAAGACGTTTTCTTATCTTTTGTCAATGGACTGATTTTGGCTTTGCTGTTATTTGTTTTTGTTTTCTTTACAAAAAGTGATTTTTTGATAGCTTTTTCTATAGCCATTTCGCTATTTGTGGTAATTATAGTCGCCGGATTGGTAGGTACTTTTATACCTCTTTTTTTAGATAAACAAGGCATTGACCCAGCTATTGCAACAGGACCTTTTATAACAACAAGCAACGATATTTTAGGAATTTTAATTTACTTTAGTATTGCTAAATTTATAATTGGGTTTTAGTTTTTTTGGCTGTTAGCTTATTTCTTAGGGTTCAGGGTTATAGTTTTATAAGTTATGTTTTTAACTAAAACTATCTTGCTTTCCTGTTTCTTTTCTCTTTTTAGCTATATCATTTTTAAAACATCTGACCAAAATCAAAAGCCAAAGAAAAACGCAACGTATTTTCTAACGGATTGTTCACTTCAGAAGTATTCATCAAATAAGATAAATCCAACGAAAAGGAACGAGCCTTAAATCCTGCTCCAAGCGTAAAATATTGACGATTTCCCTTTATTTCACTTTCGTGAAAATAACCGGTACGCAACGTAAAAGTCTTGTTATATATATACTCAGCTCCTAAAGACCAATTAATTTCTTGTAACTCCTCGCTAAAACTTCTATCTCCTAAAGATGTAAACATTCCCTCAAACCATCCTCTTTCAGAAAGTGTGCCACTGGACGGAACTAATAATTTTCTAAATTCAGTATTAATTCCTATTGTATTAAAATCATCAAGGATAAAATCAAATCCGCCACCTAATTTACCAATTGTTGGGATAAAGTTCTTTTCTCCGGGTGTATATTCTACCTTAGGTCCAATATTTGCGACACTTGCCCCTATGCGATAACGCCCATTGAACGTTCCAAAATTCTCTTCTTCAGATTGGTAGTATGCCGAAACATCGACACCGAAAGAATTTATCGCCTTAAAAGTATCATCTACATCTAAATTTGAATTGATGTATTTTAAACCAACCGCCATCGAAAAATTATTGCTTAACTTCATCGCATAATATCCCGATAAAGCAAATTCATTTGGGTTTTTATAACCTGCAGGTACACCTTTAAGGTCTGTTAATTCTATTTTTCCTAAAGAGAAATATTTAAAATCAACCCCCCAAGCAGATTTTTCTTGAAAACGATTTACAATAGAAAAGTTTCCTGCAAAAATATCGTTTGTTAAGTTGCGTAACCACGGTACATAATTAACACCCAAGCTAAATCCATTTTTATTAAAGGCTATTTTAGAGGGATTGTGAAACAAGGCAAAAGCATCGGAAGATGTTGCTACACCAATATCACCCATACCTCCTGCTCGAGCATCTGAAGATATTAATAAAAAAGGTAAAGAAGTTGTTATTGCTTTTGATTCCTGTGCTTGTACATTTAACATCAATACAAGAGTTACTAACAGGCTTACTATTATTTTTTTCATTTTTTTCATATAATTAAAGTATGACTAATTTTTCGTATTCTTCATTTTTTAGATTACTTGTTAGTGATTTTACTGTTAATTTATACACATAAACCCCTTTTGCTATTTTGTTTCCAAAATCATCTAATCCATTCCAAGACAAGGCTCGAAATAAATTATCGGAGGTTTCTGTGGTTTTGCGTAAGGTTTTTATGAGCTTACCTGAAACTGTAAAAATCTGAACTTGTACATCTAAAATTTCATTTGGTCTATTGTGATTAAACCAAAATTCCGTATAATTCACAAATGGATTAGGATAATTTAACACATTACGTAAACGCAATGCATTATCTTCCACCACCGTAAAGTTCAACGTTGCTTTTGATGAATTATTATAAGTATCCCACGCTTTTATTTCTAATCGATGCTTTCCGGCAGTTAGATTTCTAAATTTATAGGTTACCGTTCCTTTCGTAAAATCGTTTAAATCCGTTTCGTAATAATCATTCAGAATGATAGGATTGGCATCATTGCCATCTAAAACAGCTACAATATCGTGATCAACAGCAGTAACAGAAGTATTAATTCCGTTAGCATCGTACAATTTAATAATTAAATTAGGGTTCGTACTCGTATTGCCTCCATCAACAAACGATGTATTATTAAAAAAAGGTCTTATTTCAGGACCTTTATTATCCTTAGGAGCTTTATTATTAATCCCTCCAATGGTAATATCAAAATTTGCTCCGCCCTTATCTATTTTAGTATCATTTGCATACATACTTATTTTTCCTTTTCCTAAAGCTATTTTTATATCCTTAGGAACTACAAACTCAAAAGAAAAAGCTCCATTCTTAACAGAGGACTTACCTCTAAACAATTTACTTTCCTGCGTGTCAAATGTATTAATTACACCAAAATTATCGTTATCTAAGGTTTGCTTGTCAATAGGTTTATCAAAAACAGTAGCGGAAACCACGCCGTTAAAATTGGGCAATATTTTATTGTTTTTGTCAGTAACCATTCCCTCAAACTTTACTTTTGAAAGAGCTTTTAAATCATCAACTGGTTGCGATAACGGAACGCCATTTAATTTTGTTATTAAAACATTCGGTTGCGGAATGGCTAATTTCATTGCTGGATCACCAAAAAAGAAAATAAAATACTTTTGAATATCGTTTGTTTCATTTTTTGATTTCATCAAACTTGTCGCAATGCTACTGTTTGTATTATCAAAATCTAACACGTGTTTAACTAAGGTTTTATTAAACATTTCCCCTGTTGAAATAAAAATTTCTCGTGAAGTAGTTATCATACTAACCGCTCCTCCTTTTGGATTTTTAAATAATTTTTCACCGCTTGAAATTCGCAAAGGATTATCAAAACGAGAAAAATCGCAGGTAACAGTAATAAACAGAGGTAGTGTTTTTGGGTGATAAAAATTAGAAATCTGACTTATTTCAATATAACGCTCATCTCCTAAACCGTCTTCTCCTCCGTGTCCAAAATAATTAAACAAAAGCGTTCCTTTTTCCAAAGCATTTGCAATTTCTTTTTGCACATCGGGATAACGTTCTCCTCCCGATGAAACTTCTTGCTTATAAGCGTCGGCATATATTTTTTTAAGATTAAATATAGGTTTTTTATTCGTAATCAAATCCGCCACTTTTTCAAGTCCTTGTTGTAGTGAAATATCAGCGGGTTGGTCAATATCATCAGCCGCTAAGACAATTGTATTACGCCAGTCTCCAAAAGATTTTTTATAACTCAAAATTTTATTAACCACATTTTTTGCTTCCTGAGGGGTGCTTACTGGTATGCGTCCGGAGGCAATATCAATAGTGTCTGAAAGATTCATACCGCCATCGGTATCATCAATCATTACAAAAAAATCATCTGTAACATAGGACGTTACCAAGTTAAAACTCTCCGTTGCGTGATACGTAGGTACTATATTATTATTACCGCTTAATCTATTTTTAAAATCATACGAAGAATCGCCAAAAAAACAAACGTACTTCAGTTTTTTATCAAATGAAGAATTTTTATATAAATTTCTAATAAAATTTCTAATACCCACTATGTCGTTACCTCCCGAGGCAAATTCATTATTAATTTCCGAAACCAGTACTGTTTTGGTAGTTAAGTTAGAATTTGTTTGATGATAATCTGCTAAACGTTGTGCTTCTGAAAATAACTCTTCATTGGTAATAATTAGATATTCAATATTTTTTACACCTTGTAAACTTTGATTTTTAATTGCTCCTTTTTTAACAATTTGAGGCGTATAAAAATCACTTTGAGAAAGAAGTATATACTCTTTTAATGTACCTCCAACAGCATTAAATACAAAATTAATTCCCTTACTTTGATTGGTAATAATTTTCGGATTAAGCGAATTAGTAACGTCCCAAACTTGAAAAATATTAGATTTATTTGCTATTTGATAAGCAATTATTCCACTATTATTTACCGCTCCAAAATTTCTAAAAGAAAATTGTTTCCCTTTGGCTTCGAGCTGTTTTTTACCAATAATTTCAATATAGTCCAAAAAAGCTTTTGCTGCGGGATTTCCATTATTATTATACGTAAGAGTTATATTTATTTTATCAGCAGCCTGTGCTGTTACTTGTTTTTTAATATAGCTTGCCCGTCCCGAAGAACCGCTCCCTGATGAAGATGAAAAATGTAAGGTTTCAGTTTTTTTACCATTGATAGAAATATGTAAACTTGATGTACTTGTGGACTGTGTAACTGCTGCTACTCTTACCGTTAAAGGATAATCTTGTACGGCGTTATCAAAAGGGATGGTTATATTTTTCCTGTTTTCAATACTAAAATCTTCGCCAAACCAATAACGCCCTAACGCCAATAAATTCGTATCTTCTTTTTCGTGAAAAATATAATCATCATAAGTTGTTATTGTTTTTGTTGTTGTTCCCGCAACATCAAGTGCTGTTGAAATTCTTTTACCCAAACCATCACCTATTGTTAAAAAATAATACGCTTTGTCATCATAAATATTTTGCTGATGATATGCCGTAGGAATACTTTTATTTACATTCCATTTATCTGTACCTTTAGCATAAAATAAGATATAATCATCATCATCAAAAGTATTATCATTCTCACCTTTTACATAAATAGCATTTTCTTGTAATGTTGTAAAAGTCGTTTCACTAATTTTTTCTGGTAACATTTGACCTCCATTACCATATATTTTGATGTTTTTTGGGTCAATATTATTGGGATTTATTCCTAATTTTTTAAAAAATAGAGTGTTAATTTTAAATACCCCTGTTTTATTTACAGAAAATTTATACCAATTGCCTTGTGTTAAAACAGATTCTTTTTTTTGTGACCAAACACTTGTTGCAAGTGTCAAAAGGATAGTAATGATTGTAGTACTTTTCATATATTTAACATAAACGAACGACAAATATAATTTATTTTGATTTTGCAAGATTAACTATAATAAAGTAGAAAAACAATCGTTATAGTGATTATTAACAAAGGAAGGATGAAAATATTTTTATATGTAATTGTGTTATTTCATATAAAAGTTGTACCTTGCACCCCTTAAATAGTTTAAAAAAAATGAAAGCATTAAAGTTATTTAGTTTTTTAATCCTCACCGGAATTCTTGTGGTTTCTTGTAGTAGAAGAAATAGCAGAGGAGCCGGAAATTCTAAGTTAACAGGATGGAATTTTAACGATCCTAATTATGGTAGTTATCTGAAAGGGCATTATGATGCCAAAGCAAATGTGCCTCCAGGTATGGTTCATATTGAAGGAGGAACCTTTACAATGGGATTGGTGCAAGATGATGTAATGTTTGATTGGAACACAACCCCCAAACAAATGCACGTTCGGTCTTTTTATATGGACGAATCTGAAGTTACAAATTCAGAATATAGTTTGTTTTTACAATATATGAAAGATATTTTTCCTCCTACTGAACCTCAATTTAGAGAAATTTATCAATCACTTTTGCCAGACACCCTTGTGTGGCGAAAAAGTTTAGGAAATACCAATCTTTTGTCTGAAGAATACTTCCGCCACCCTGCATATGCTGAGTATCCAGTAGTGGGTGTTACTTGGATACAGGCAAATAAATATTGTAAATGGCGAACAAACGCCGTAAACCTTAAATTATTAATGGATAAAGGCGTTATAAAAAACATTTTCAAAGACGACTCATTAAAATTTAAAGGGAAAAATAATTTTGATACAGATGCATACTTAGCTGACCCATACGCTTTGTTTGATGGTGATTCTACAATATACGAACGTGGACTACCTGTTCCTCGTAAAAAAGGAGATCCAAAACCAAAGAAAGGAGCTTTTACAGGAAGACAAGTAACCTCTTCTGATGGTATTTTATCACAAAAATTCCGACTTCCAACAGAAGCAGAGTGGGAATATGCAGCAAAAGCCATTTTTGAAAATAGAGAATACAACAATATCCGTGGTAGAAAAAAGTATTCTTGGGCTGGACGATATACAAGAAACAAAAGCAAAAAGAATAGAGGTGATCAATTAGCTAACTTTAAACAAGCCAAAGGTAATTATAGTGGTATTCCAGGGTGGAGTAGCGATGGGGCTGACATCCCTAATGCAGTAAAATCGTACCCTCCTAATGCATTTGGACTTTATGATATGTCTGGAAATGTAGCTGAATGGGTATTGGACGTATATAGACCTGTTATAGATTCTGAAGCAAGCGACTTTAATTATTTTAGAGGAAATATTTTTACTAAAAAAATGATTAACGAAGAAGGTAAAGTTGTTATCATAGGAGAGGGAGAAATAGAATATGATACTCTTGTAAATGGACAAGTAGTCCCTAAAGATTTACCAGGAAGCGTAAAATATATTCCAATTACTGAAAAAGACGTATTCTATAGAAGAAATTATGTTGTAGCTGATAATTCTGATGTAAATGATGGAGACCAAGAATCTTCTAAACACTATCAAATGGACAAAACAGAATACAAAACACAACCAAGAATGTATAACTCTCCCATAAAACCAAAACTTGAGTTAGATTCTTTAGGTAAGGCTGTAAATGAATTAGCTTACGACACGAAAAAAAGAACAACTTTAATTAGTAATAAAACAAGAGTTTATAAAGGAGGTTCGTGGGCTGACAGGGAATATTGGTTAGATCCTGCACAACGTAGGTACTTTCCTCAATACATTGCAACAAATTTCATCGGTTTTAGATGTGCTACTGATAAGGCAGGTCCTATGGTACTAAACAAAAAGAAAACACCTTACCCTGTTTTTAGATAAAAAAATGTTTTCATAAAATAAAAAAACTCATTGAAAAATCAATGAGTTTTTTGTTTGTAACCCAAGTTTCGTTAAATAAACTACCATGGACAATACAATTTACAACTAAAAATTACCATTAAATTTTTGTTCACAATTTTTACAAATCATTCAAGTTACTTTTTATTTTGATTGGGCTTTTTATATTATTACCAACGGTCCCGTATAACCACAGTTACGAGTAAATATACCAAAAATTTCGGATCAAGCACTAACATTAGCAATTACGACCCAGGGCAAACGACCATATGTGAGAAGCCCTCAACAAAGTATTTGCAGTTGTATGCTAATTATTTTTCTTATGCAGAAAAAGGCACATTTGATGTTACGGATAAAAAGACTTCAAGCAATCAAAAAATATGGAATACTTTACAAACATAGAGAAAATATATGAGAAATTAATATTGAAATAGCAATATAATTGTTATTTTTGCCGTATGGGTTTTTCACAAAGTATTGTTTATTGGTATTTGCAAAACAATAGGCAGTTGCCTTGGCGTACAACAAAAACCCCATATCACATTTGGCTGAGCGAAATAATGCTACAACAGACTCGTGTAACACAAGGGTTGCCTTATTTCTTGAAATTTACTCACACATTTCCTACTATTTTTGATTTAGCAAAAGCTAAAGAAACAGAGGTTTTAAAACTATGGCAAGGACTTGGTTATTATTCCCGAGCAAGGAATTTACATTATACCGCTAAATATATAGCAAATGAATTAAACGGCAAATTCCCCGAAAACTATACAAATTTACTACAACTGAAAGGAGTAGGAGATTATACAGCTTCTGCCATTGCTTCCATTTGTTTTGACGAACCCAAAGCTGTAGTTGACGGAAATGTTTATAGGGTTTTAACACGCTATTTTGGTATTGAAACCCCTATAAATTCACCTGCAGGAATTAAAGAGATAAAGGAATTAGCACAGACACTAATAGACCCAACACAACCAGGAACATACAATCAAGCAATAATGGATTTTGGTGCGTTACATTGCAAACCACAAAACCCATTGTGTAATGAATGCGTATTTGCCAACAGCTGTGTTGCTTTATCAAAAAAATGGACAAAAAGATTACCCATAAAAGAAAAAAAGCTAAAAATAAGAAATAGGTATTTTAACTATTTAGTCGTAATTACTCCAGATAAAAAAACGCTATTTGAAGAACGAACAGCAAAAGGTATTTGGCAAAAAATGTATCAATTTCCACTTATTGAAACACAAAAAACAATTGATAAACAGCAACTAACATCCTTTAAAGATTTTAAAACCCTCTTTCCTAAAGAAACAAACATCTCTCTATTTAATAAAACGAATATTGTACATAAATTATCTCACCAACATTTACACACAAAGTTTTGGATAATAAAAACATCGGCAGTAAATCATAAAACAATTTGTTGGAAAACTGTAAAAAATTATCCGACTCCTGTGTTAATTGATAATTTTTTAAATAATTTTATAAATGATGATAACTAAATTTATATCTTTGGTATCAAAAAAACAAATATTATGGCATTGGGTACAGTAAATAAGGTAATTTTAATTGGTCATTTAGGTGATGAAATAAAAATGCACTATTTTGACGAAGGAAAATGCGTTGGACGTTTTCCTGTGGCAACCAATGAAACCTACACGAACAAAGAAACAGGAGAGCGTATTTCCAACACAGACTGGCATAATATCGTTGTCCGTAACAAATTGGCTGAAGTTTGTGAAAAATATCTTACAAAGGGAGATAAAGTGTATGTGGAAGGTCGCCTAAAAACTCGACAATATGAAGTAGATGGACAAAAACGGTATGTTACCGAAATTCACGTTCAAGAATTGACAATGTTGTCCTCAAAAAAAGAAACCAAAGAGCAAAAAACCGAAAAACCTATTGAACCATCAAAAGGTAAAAAAGAAGATGATTTGCCCTTTTAAAAAATATTTAATTAAAATTATATAGTTTGGATTCTGACCCCCTATTTTTATTTATATCTTCTAATTTAGTAACAGTAGTTAATATTATTGCTCTGTTTGTTTTATTAATTTCTTCTGCCCTTATTTCTGGAACTGAAGTAGCCTTTTTTTCACTTTCTCAAACTGAATTAGATACGTTGTCAGAAAAAACAAAAGAAGAAAATACTGTAGTAACACTGCTCAAAGAACCAAAAAAATTATTGGCCACCATTCTTATTACAAACAACTTTATTAATATCCTTATTGTATTGTTATTCGCAGTAGTTGGAGAGGTTTTATTTGCTAATTTATCTGAAACACTCAAATTCTTAGTTGAAGTTGTTTTTATAACTTTTTTGATATTGCTTTTTGGTGAAGTCCTCCCCAAAGTTTATGCTAGTAGAAAATCTATGCAATTTGCAGGGTTTATGGCAAAACCTATAAAATTTTTAAACATCATACTAACACCTTTAAGTACGCCTCTTATTCGCTTAACAAATTTAATAGAAAATAGATTGGGTAACAAAAACAACAACCTGTCCGTAGAAAAACTATCTCAAGCACTAGAACTAACTTCGGAGAATGCAACCAAAGATGAGCAAAAAATATTGGAAGGCATTGTTACTTTTGGAAATACTGAAACAGTACAAATAATGAAACCAAGAACCGATGTTTGTGCTATTTCCGATGAAGAACCCTACGAAAGCGTATTAAAAAAAATTATAAAATATGGATTTTCTCGTAATCCTGTTTATAATGAAAATATTGATAATATTGTAGGAGTATTATATGCCAAAGACCTTTTAGCACACCTCGACAAAAAAACATTTACGTGGCAAAAACTAATTCGTGAACCTTTTTTTGTACCCGAAAACAAAAAATTAGATGATTTATTGGCAGATTTTCAAGAAATGAAAAATCATATGGCAATTGTTGTCGATGAATACGGAGGAACAAGTGGGCTTGTAACATTAGAAGATGTAATAGAAGAAATAGTAGGTGATATCAATGACGAATTTGATGATAACGACCTTTCATATTCTAAAATTAATAACAATAATTACATTTTTGAAGGAAAAATAACCATAAAAGATTTTTGTCGTGTGTTAGACGAGGATGAAGAAATTTTTGAAGAAGAAAAAGGAGAAAGTGAGACCTTAGCAGGGTTTATCCTTGAAGTTTCGGGAAAGTTTCCCAAACAAGCAGAAAAAATAGTATTTAAACATTACACTTTTACCATTGAGGCAATGGACAGAAAACGAATAAAACAAATTAAAACAACTAGGAATGCGTAATTTTTATATCTTTATTTTATTATTAATGATAAGCTGTGGCAAGGAAACTTTGCCTAAACCTAAAGGATATTTAAGTCTAAACTATCCTGAAAAAGCATATAAAAAACTATCTTTAAAGCGTCCATATTCGTTTGATACACCAAAAAAAGCTACTATAAAAAATCTGCCTAAACAATGGGTAAACGTTGAGTATCCTAAACTAAAAGCATCAATTGACATTACCTATCGACCTGTAAATAATAATTTACAAGAATTGTTAAAAGAAGCAGAAAAATTAGTATTTGAACATACTATAAAAGCGGAACAAATATCTTCCACTAATTTTGAAAACCACGACAAAAAAGTATATGGAAGTATGTATGATATCACAGGAAATTCGGCCTCACAGATACAATTTCATCTTACTGATAGCACAAAACACTTTTTAAAAGGTTCGTTGTTTTTCTATACAAAACCTAATTATGACAGTATATTACCTGCTGTACATTATATTAAAAAAGATATTATTAGAATAATAGAAAGTCTTGAGTGGGAAAATTAATTAGTACCTGCAAGAAAACCCTAAACCTCTTTATTGATAAGGGTTTAAACGTAAAAATCAAATCGAATCTTCTTCGTTTTCTGAATAAAAGATTTAGAGCAAATTCATATAAATATATATTTCGTTGTTGGACAATGACTTGAAAGCAAAAATAAAAAATATGTAAAAATATATTCAAATCTATTTTTTGCTCAAAACCCTTTATTTTAAGGGTTTTTAGAGTTTTTAGAGTTTTCTTGCAGACACTACATAACACTTCACAATTAAATTAGCATTTGGCGACAATTGGGCTAATTGTGTTCCTATGGTTACAAAGCTACCTTTTTCAATGCCTTGCACATTTAATAGCGTTCCCGA
>FUHQ01000021.1_pt1 | contig 13078 bp, 9 predicted proteins | sample 1003131 | NCBI WGS metagenome assembly FUHQ01 (sample SAMEA4075884, study PRJEB14783) | cnidarian metagenome | reverse complement strand
CTTCCTTTACATAGCATTCCTGAAGCTATATATCTTAAATTACAGTCTGCCTTAAATTTTGCTTCTACGCATAAGCTTAGGCGTAACATATGATCACCTTATCAAGTTTGTTTGAAATGGATAATAAAAAAGTCTTTGATTTGTTCACAAAGAATAGCAACATGAATGTGCAAAAATTATATATTTACAAACTAAATCAATAAAAAACGACCGATGAAAAAACTACTGCCATTATTTTTATTTGTTACTGCATTACTTCACTCTCAAGAGTATTTTCCTATTAATACAGGAGTAAAAACTTCTAAAAATACAACTATTGCATTTACCAATGCAAAAATATACATTACCCCAACAACCGTTATTGAAAACGGAACATTATTAATTAAAGACGGTAAAGTAATCCGTGCAGGAAAACAAATAACAATTCCTAAGGAGGCTAAAAAAATAGACATACAAGGCAAGTCGATATATCCCTCTTTCATAGATGTGTATAGCTCTTTTGGAATTTTACAACCCAAAAAAAAGTTTTTTTTCGGGAAACGTCCACAATATGACGCAACAAGAAAAGGATACTATTGGAATGACCATATCCGTACAGAAACAAACGCCTTAGATATGTTTAAATTTGATTCTAAAAAAGCAAAAGAATTATTAAAAATAGGATTTGGTGTTGTAAATACACATTTTGAAGATGGCATTATGCAAGGAACGGGAATTTTAGTAGGCTTAAACCCAAATTCTTCCGATGCGTATCGAATTATAGATAACAAATCTGGGAATTATTTATCGTTTTCTAAAAGCAGTAAATCCAACCAAATATACCCAAGTTCCATTATGGGAGCAATGGCTTTGATTCGTCAAACATATTTGGATGCAGATTGGTATGCCAAAGGAAATACCAAAAATACAGACCAAGCATTGGAGGCTTTGAACAAAAATAAAAACCTCCCTCAGTTTTTTAATGCTGGTAGTTACCTAAATGCTTTACGTTGTGATAAAATTGCCGATGAATTTAATACACCATATATCATTCTTGGTGGTGGAGACGAGTATAAACGTATTGAAGCGATTAAAAAAACAGCAGCAAAATTTGTAATCCCTATCAATTTTAGAAAAGCCTATGATGTTAGCAATCCTCAATTAACCAATCAAATTAGCCTATCAGATATGAGAGCTTGGAATCAAGAACCTGCAAACCCAAGCATTTTAGATAGAAACGGCGTTAAGTTTGCTTTAACAACACAAAAACTAAAATCAACAAAAGATTTTTTAAAAAACTTACAAAAAGCTATTCAGTATGGACTGAATAAAACAACAGCCTTAGAATCTTTAACAACTATCCCTGCTTCGCTACTGGGTAAAACAACTATCGGAAATTTAAAAATGGGCAGTTATGCTAATTTTTTAATTACTTCTGGTGATATTTTTGACCCCAATACTATTTTGTACGAAAATTGGGTACAAGGAAATAAAAATATTATTACTCCAATGAATATAAAAGATATTTCAGGGGTATATAAATTGGTTACCAATGATAAGGAATATAAATTAACGATTACTGGTAAAGGAGCAAAACAAAAAGGAGCAATTACATATAACGGCAAAAAAATTTCGTCTAAATTTTTATTCAATAACAACTGGATACAATTAACCATTAATAATGGTGATAATTATAGCAGACTTTTTGGAAAAGTAGAAAAAAACAGCACAATATTAAGTGGAAAATCCGTTGACAGTTACGGTAACGAAAGCTATTGGCAAGCTGTAAAACAACCTAAAGAAGCCTCAAAGAAAAAAGAAAAAACAAAGACAGAAAAAAATGAAATTGTTGCGGTTTCTTATCCAAATGTTGGCTTTGGTTATTATACTAAACCGACACAAGAAACCATATTGATAAAAAATGCAACTATTTGGACATCAGAAGATAAAAATCCTGTATTAAAAAATATGGATATGCTTATTAAAGATGGTAAAATTTTTAAAATAGATAAACATTTAACCGCAAATAATGCCAAAATCATTGACGGAACAGGTAAATTTGTTACTGCTGGTATAATTGACGAGCATTCTCATATTGCTTTATCATCAGTCAATGAAGTGGGTCATAATAGTACTGCGGAAGTTACGATGGAAGATGCTTTAAATCCTGATGATATAAATTTATATAGAAATGTAGCTGGAGGCGTTACTTCTATTCAGCTTTTACACGGCTCAGCAAACCCGATAGGTGCACGTTCGGCAATTATAAAACCCAAATGGGGCGAAAGTATTGATAAAATTATTTATTCCAACGCACCTAAGTTTATCAAATTTGCTTTAGGAGAAAATGTAAAACAATCTAACTGGGGCGATAACCAAACCATTCGTTTTCCTCAAACTCGTATGGGAGTTGAACAAGTGTATATGGATTACTTTCAAAGAGCCAAAGAATACGAGAAAAAGAAAAAAACAGGAAATTACAGAAAGGATATTGAAATGGAAACACTATTGGAAATCATAAATAGTAAGCGTTTTATTTCTTGCCACTCATATATTCAATCTGAAATTAATATGCTGATGAAAGTCGCTGAAAAATTTGGGTTTAAAGTAAATACATTTACACATATTTTAGAAGGGTATAAAGTAGCTGACAAAATGCAAAAACACGGTGCAGGAGGTTCTACTTTTGCTGATTGGTGGGCATATAAATATGAAGTAAATGATGCTATTCCGTATAATGCTGCTATTATGCACAAACAAGGAATAACTGTAGCCATTAATTCTGATGATGCCGAAATGTCAAGAAGATTAAACCAAGAAGCAGCTAAAACAATCAAATACGGAGGATTAACAGCACAAGAGGCTTGGAAAATGATTACCATAAATCCGGCAAAACTATTGCATTTGGATAAGCGTACAGGAAGTCTTAAAAAAGGAAAAGATGCCGATGTTGTAGTTTGGAATGGAAATCCGCTATCTGTTTACTCAAAACCACTAACCACTATTATCGATGGAGCTGTTTATTTTGATATTGAAAAAGACAAACAAAAACGAATAGCTATCAAAAAAGAAAAGGCAAAACTAATAACAATGATGTTGAAAGAAAAATTAAAAGGACAATCAACCCAAAAACCCAAGAAAAAAATACAAAAATTATTGCATTGCGATAGTGAATAATATTGGGGTTTTCAATTTACTCAAAAAATAGAATAATGATTTTTTCCTTTATATAAAAATAAAACATAACCATAAGTTACATCGATTTTTTATTTTGAAATAGAAAGGTAAAAAAAGCTTTTTATTACAGTAAATTCAAGTGGCAAATGGTATTAAATCTTCATAAAAAAACCACAACGGATTATGTGGTTTTTTATGAAGATTCAATTTACAGTATGTTAGATTGACTAATCTTCTTCTTGTGATTCCTTATTTTTATCATCGTTATTTAGCACGGAAAAATCAAACTCAGAATTCACTAAAACATTATACCATTGAATTACTTTTTTAATGTTTGATGTATATACACGTTCACTATCATAGTCTGGTAAAATTTCGGAAAAATAAGTAGTTAATTCTTTTGCACTTGCTTTGTGAGAAATAGCTTCTTTATTATTTTCTTTATCGGCTATTGATTTGAATACCTGTGCTAACGGAACTTCTTCGTGTTCTGTGTAAATTGCTATGTTTTCTAATAAACTCACATTACTTGTAGCAGCAATAGGCATACGCTTTCCGTCCACTAACGACTGTACAATAACACCTGTTTTTGTTTGGGATAATATTTTAAACAACCCCGGTTTACCACTTACGGACATAATTTTGTTAAATTCCATATATTTTTATATTTATTTTTTTGATTATCGTTTAGGAAAACGCATTCTATAATTTATATTTATTTTTCCTTTTGATATGTTATCTAATTTTCTTTTAATTAATCGTTTTTTAAGTGGTGATATTTTATCAGTAAATAAAACCCCCTCAATATGATCGTATTCGTGTTGAAAAACACGTGCTGCCAATCCTGTTAAAGTTTCTGTATGCTTTGTAAAATTTTCGTCTTGATACTCAACAGTAACATCTGATTGTCGCCATACATCTTCTCGAATATTTGGGATACTTAGACACCCTTCATTAAAAGCCCATTCTTCACCTTCTTCTTTTAGTATTTTCGGATTTATGTAAACACGTTTAAAATTTTCTAAAAAAGCACTTTCTTCATCGTTTAAGCTATCATCATCAGCAAAAGGAGAAGCATCAATTACAAATAAACGAATAGCCTTTCCTATTTGCGGAGCTGCCAAACCAACGCCTTGTGCGTTGTGCATTGTTTCTTTCATATCTGCAATTAGTTTGTTTAATTGCGGATAATCTTTATCAATTTCCTGACCTGTTTTTCGTAAAACAGCATCACCATAAGCAACAATAGGTAAAATCATAAATCTAATTTTAATAGGGAGGCAAAAGTACAATTAAAAAAAATGTACAACAAATTTCATTAAGCAGAGTTTTACACAATCTTCGTTTTATAGCAATTTAATTTTGAAATATTACACAAGTAATACCATTTGCTATTTGAATTTACTGAAATAAAAAAGTGCTTTCTATATGAAAGCACTTTTAGGTTTTAATATACTACGCTTTTAGTAGTTCCACATATCCATTTCTCTATCACGGATACCTTCTTTTATTCTATCAGCTTCTAATAACTGAAACAAAGAATTTCCTCGCACGTAATCTTTAATTTTTCGATCTCCGTATAGGTTTTCTTCTCTTTCAATTGTTGAATTAAAACGCCTTGCATTAAGCAGGTTGTCATAGGAAATAGGGTGTGCAGAGTTCTTAGGATTAAATACCTTTGATTTGTGTAAGGTTTCACGAGCATCGGGAAAGAACACCCAAAATAACTCATAAACATTATCTTTATCATCAATTCCTTCCTCTCCCATAACCTGAACATCTTGAGCCATCGGAGAAACACCTAACAAACGATATTTTAATTCTCCTTGTCGTTTATCAAAATACCAAATTCCTTTTAACAAATACCCTTTTATATCCTGTGATTGGATAGTATATACATCAGTATAACCTCCTTGTTCATCTCCTCCATCTACTACTTTTTCTCTATAGGTTTTTTCCTTAATATCTGCCATAGTTGCTTTAGTAGTAAAATAAGAATCTTGATACACCTCCTTAATTGTCCCTGCCTTAATACCTGTCATCAAGGTATCAAAAAGCGAACGTCTTCCTGTTGATGCACTGGTGCTATCAATTGGATAATAATAAGGTAAATTAATTTTTTGGTTCAAATCTACATACTCCCAAACAATCTTTGACCATAAAACATCACGATCGTTTATATACCCATAAGGTAAAGGTTTATCATTTTCCGTTTCAATTTCCTCTTGGGTTTTTTTACCAATTTCTTCTACCTTTTTAGCATTTAAAAGGTTAGCTTGTGCAGAAACAACAAATGTAGTTGCTACTGTGAATAAAACCATACAAAAACGCTTCCAATTCATAACTTTTTGTTTTAAAATTTATTAATTTGTTAATTTGTTATCTTAACACTAACATTTAACACTTTTTTAATTTTATAATTAGAGCCTGAAACACTTGCTTTAATGTCAAATATTGTTACAATATCACCTCTTCTTGCTCTATTTATAGCCTTTTTGGCTCTATTACTCATTCTAGTCCCTTTAACAGGAATTGCCACTTGTCCTGGTACTTTTATACTAAAGCCTGACACATTAAGTTTTAAATCAAATAAGAAATCTGGAAGACCTGCATCAACTCTTATTTTTCCTAAACTTGATTTTGGCATCGGCACTGTACCATATTGGTTTCTAATCATACCTACTGCTGGTGGAATATCTTTTATTCTAAACTTTTTAGTTCTTGTAATAGGTTTTCCTCCTGGTAATTTACCATTTACACTAATAGTTACCAAACCTTTACCTCTTGGTGTCATTACATAACTATCACCCTTTACTCTTCTTAATCCAGGAGCTGTTGCTGTTACTTTATTTCCAGGCACTCCTGGTATAGAAATTGTTAATGGGTTAGACAATCCTTTGTAAACCACATTCATTTTATCTGCCGAAATTACCGCATCATTAGGCATTGGTATTACAGAATAGGTGCTTTCAAACTTAACAGGTACTTCCTCTCCTTTCTCAGTAAAAAATATAGTACCTTTTATTGTTTTATCTCCTACGGAACCAGCAGGCATATCAATAACTACTCTACCGTCTTTAAAATTTTTATAATTCTTATTCCCATTAAGTTCCACTTTAGTCGGTTTTAAAGTGGCATCATATCTACCTAAAACTACAGAACCTGTAACTTTTTCTCCAGGATAAAAAGCATTTTTATCTAAATTTACAACACCTGTATAATTTTTCATAGAAGAATCAATCTCTAATTGTCCTCCTACCAAGTCTGTATAAATTTCAGTTTCTGTTGTTTTTATATCCGCTTGAATTTGACTAACATTAGAAACAGATGTTATCAAAGGCATTCCTTCATATCTTGCTCTTATCCACTGAATATCCCCTCCTTCTGACTTCTCATCATCTGTATTAAATCTTTTTTCTATATTTGTTCTAATTTTATCTATATCTGAACCTAATTTATTCTCTAATTCTTTATCATCTAAAATTTTCAACAATTCTGTACGATAATTATTAAGACCATCTACAAATTTTTGTCCTTCTGGAGAATTTTTATCTCCTTTAAAAAATAGTTCATCTACTTTGTCAGCACCACTTTGAGCCTCATAATTCGTTTTATCCTCCTCATTAGTACCTTTATAGAATTTCACTTTTAACCCTTCTAAATAATCGTAAAGATTATCAGATAATTCGTGTATTTTCTGTGCCTTTTCATTAAGTGTTCCAAATTTTTCTGATTGTTCAGAAGCCTTTGTTGCTAAATTTTGTAAAGACGCATCATTATTCTTAGAAGCTATCTTATTAGATTCTTCTATTTTTTCTTTCATAAATCCAAAAGATGATAGTACCTTTTTATCCATTTGCATTGCTATCATTGCTATGAATACCATATACATAAGGTTAATCATCCGTTGTCTTGGGGTTTGCTTGCCTCCTGCCATGTTTTTTAATTAGTTATTTTAATTAATACTATATTTTTATAGAACAACTTATAATGTTAGTTCTTGCTCATTGCAGATAACATACCTCCATACACTCCATTTAACGAAGATAAATTCGTAGCCAATGATTGCATTTGTTCTTTTAACTTTTCTGTACTTTGAACCATTGATGTATTTAAAGCCATTTGTTTGTTTGCACTTTCAACTTGTGTTTTGTACAATCCATTTAATGATTCCATTTGAGCTGCTGCTTTAGCCATTTGATCATTATACACATTAGTAGAAGCAATAGACTGCGTTGCATCTGCTAAGGGTTTTACTGCTCCTTGGAATCCTCGAATACTATCACCTAATTGAGACATTAAACTAGCGTCTAAATTAGCATCTTTTAATATTTTATCTAATTTTTGAGACAACATTGTATCTGCATCATTAGAAGAAGCTTCCTTACCTTTTCTTCCTTTTCCTCTTACACTTCTGCTTTCTGTCAACTCAGGATATACCTTTGTCCAATCTAATTCTTCCTCTATGGGTTCAAAAGCAGACATAAAGAAAATAGCAGCCTCTACTGCCATACCTATAGTAAGCATAATCCCTCCTGTTATAGGTCCTATTTTAAAGTGCATAATTTTAAATAATGCTCCTAAGATAACAACTGCGGCTCCGATACCGTAAGCCATATTAAATAATTTTTTCGTTGATTTTGATTGTGCCATAATGATAAAAATTTAATTTATTTGTATTATTTATTATTGTTTTTGTTTTTTACTGACTTTTCTTTGTTCCGAGATAATCTTGTACTGTTCTAAAACCTATATAGCTTCTTGCAGTATCTGCATATTCCCAATCTCTAGAACTAACCTCTAAGAAATATGCGATATCTTTCCAAGATCCTCCTCGTATAATTTTTCGAAGATTCTTTTTATTTTCTACGTTTGGATTCATCGTAGAACCCATATAATAAGACATTTGATTATAAGCTGTATTTGTCCATTCTGAAACATTTCCTGCCATATTAAACAAGCCGTAACCATTAGGGTTATAAGAAACTGCTTCTATGGTATATAAAGCACCATCGGCTGCATAATCTCCCCTTACAGGCTTAAAGTTTGCTAAAAAACAACCTCTATCACTTGTTGTATTAGGACCTCCCCAAGGGTACTTAGCATAGTCTAAACCACCTCGAGCAGCATATTCCCACTCGGCCTCAGTTGGCAATCGGAAGTTAGGTACTAAACCTAAGTTTTTTCTTGTTCTTAAATATGCGTTTTTATTTTCCGTTCTCCAGTTACAAAAAGCTTTTGCTTGATACCAACTTATACCTACCACAGGATATTGTTCATAAGCTTTATGTGAAAAATATTCTTGATGCATTGGGTCATTATATGAATAATTAAAATCTCTAATCCAAACAGTAGTATCAGGATACACATTAATTACCTCATTTTTTAAGAAATCTTTTCTACTTTTACCAGTTCTCGCTGCTTCTTCGTTGTCAAACCAGTAATATCTATAATTCAACAACTTTGTGTTAAATGTTCGTATTCCATTTAAAGATTCATCTTTTTTAATAAACAAGGAATCCATTACCTCCACGTAATCAACGTCTGGATATTCTTCTTTTTCCCAAATAAGTTCTTCTTGCCAATTCAATGGTTTTAAAGAATCCATACCTTGACCTGTTTCGTAATAATTCTCCCTCATATACTTTTGGTAAGGAGTTTCATTAACGGTATCTACCGAAGGAAAAGCATAACGCTGAATACCTTCACCTCTTTTCTTTGAGTCTTCACTACCTCCAGCTACTAATTCAGCTTGGTACGCTAATTTGGTTCTAGTAATAGAATCTCTTACCCAGTTAACGAACTGTTTGTATTCGCTATTGGTAATTTCAGTTTCATCCATATAAAATGGTTGTACTGTTACCGTTTTAGTAGGGGCATTCATCGCACCTAAAGGGTCTTCGTCTTGTTTACCCATAGTAAACGAGCCTCCCTTAATGTAAACCATTCCATACGGTTTCTCTGCAAACCATTTCCTTTTTGATTTTACTCCTACTAACTCTCCTCTGCTCTCTCCTGTTCCTCCACCACAGCTATAAAGCACAGTAATTATCAACGTAAAAAATACTACTTTTTTCATATTTTAGTTCTTAAACTTTTTTCTTTGTGTTTCAAACACTCTCTTTGATTTCCTTTTAAATCTTGACAAATATAACTCTTTATGTTATCCTTTGCAATGCTTTGTACCATCTTTCAGGTATTTTCTGTTCCAACGCTTGAACATAATCTTGATATGAACAAGGTATTAACGTATGTCTTTTATGTTTATTGTTCAATGTTAAATTTATTTCCATCCACCAACGACCACTTTTATCACTCTTATAAAATGTTATTGGCTCATCTTCCTCTAGCAAAACTACAAATTTTTGATAACTATCCTTTGTACCAAAAGGGTAATCTTTTGCTCTATTATTTACTCCCTCAATAAAATACCAAACCATCTGAGCTATCAATCCTGCTGTCTTTTCACGTTCATCAAACTGGCTGTTATATTCATAGACACCAAAAGAGGTAACTTTGTCACTTATTCCTGCATATCTTGCTATTGCACACATATCTTCTCCATAAAATCCATTTGGAGAAGCATTGTTATTAGCAGGAGCGTCCGATTGACGAATACTGCCTATGTCAATAGAAACTATATCTGCATCACGAAGAATTGGCTCTACCAATTCTATTTCTTTTACAACTCCCAAACGATACGCATCAAAAAACATTTTCTGCAATAAATTTATTTCCTCTTGAGAATTAAAATATGTTTGATACCCAATATTACTAAAATTAAATAAATTATTAGGCTCTTCCATAATAATTTTACTCAAAAATGACGTTGAGGTAATCTTCTCTTCTAAAGTTCCTATATCAAAACGACTATCAACAGACACTAAATTAACTGTTTGTTCCAAATCATCATAAGCTCTGTAATTAGCATATGTTAAATCTTGACTACCTCCTATTATTACAGGAATTATTCCTCTTTTTATTAAAGAACTTATTACTTGTGAAACGGCAAAATAAGTATCTTCTACTGTATTACCCGCTTCTATGTTTCCTATATCTGCAATATTAACACCCCAATTACCAGAAAACAATTCATAAATTTTTTTTCGGATTAAATACAAATCATTTCCACAACCTTCATTATGAATTGCACCTCTACCTTCTTTTACCCCTAAAATTGCTATTGTAACATTTTCCAAACTTGGAAAATTATTTTGACAAGAATAAACCCGAATACTACTACCTAAAGTACCAAGAGCATAAAAATCCTCATCTGTAGATATTCTTATATCAATTGGTGTTAAAAAATCTGTATTCATTTTTGGGGATCTATGAATGGGGTGCAAGTTACGACTTTATTTTTTTTTAACGTTCTTTTTTTTTAGTTTTTTTTTAACAGGTGTCTTTAAAGCTATCATTTTCTCCGCTTCTTCCTTTGTTAAATCCTTTATTTCAGTGGTTTTAGGCAACTCTACTTTTATTTTTCCTTGTATCACATTAAACCTCCCCCAACGTGCTTTTTCCACTCTAATACCCACATCTTCCCAATTATGAATTAATTTTTCACGCTCTTTACGCTTTTTATCCTCTATTAACTCTTCCAAATCGGATTGCGTTAAGTTCTCAAAATCGTATTTTTTATTCACATTGATAAAAATACTATTCCATTTAAGATAAGGACCAAAACGTCCAACTCCTTTTTGAATAGGCATTCCTTCATATTCTCCAATAGGTGCATCGGCTTTTCGCTTTTCCTCTATTAACTCAACAGCTCTATCCATATCTACGGACATCGGATTTTCTCCTTTACTTAACGAGACATATTTACCGTCAAACTTAATATAAGGACCAAATCGCCCATTAGCTACTACAACTTCCTTATCCTCGTACATTCCTACAGTTTTAGGAAGCTGAAATAAATCCATTGCTTCTTCAAAAGTAAGTGTATTCATTTGTTGATTAGGTTGTAAACTGGCGAATTTAGGTTTTTCTTCGTCTGTAACTTCTCCTATTTGCACCATTGCACCATAACGACCTAAACGAACATATACATTTTTACCGCTTTCTTCATCTACCCCTAGCAATCGCTGTCCATTTGCTCTATCTGCATTTTTGGCAACATTCTCTACTGTTGGGTGAAAATCTTTGTAAAAGTCCTTTATTACAGAAGTCCAATTTTCTTTTCCGTCTGCAATATCATCAAAATCACTTTCCACTTTTGCCGTAAAGCCATAATCTAAAATACCTGAAAAATTGGCAACCAAAAAATCATTTACTACATTGCCTATATCAGTAGGCATTAATTTTCCTTTGTCCGCTCCTACCCTTTCGGTTAGTTTTTTTTCTGTAATCTTTTCTTTCTTTAGTACAATTTGCAAATACTTTCGTTCTTCTCCTTCTGCTGTTCCTTTTTCTACATAACCACGTCTTTGCACGGTTGAAATTGTAGGTGCATAAGTTGAAGGACGACCAATACCCAATTCTTCTAATCGTTTTACTAAAGATGCTTCTGTAAATCGAGATGGTGGGCGTGTATATCTTTCCGTTGCTGTAATATGTTCATTTTGCAAAGTTTCATCAATCTTCATTTGAGGCAACATTCCTGCTTGTTCTTCTTCTTCTTCATCGTTTCCTTCAAGATACACTTTTAAAAACCCATCAAACTTTATCATCTCTCCGTTTGCCGAAAATAATTTATCGTTTTTAGTATTACTTATTTTCACATTTGTTCGCTCTAACTCAGCATCACTCATTTGAGATGCTACTGTTCGTTTCCATATTAGGCTATACAAACGGTTTTGGTCATAGTCCACCGACACTTCGTGTTGCTCCATATGGGTAGGTCGAATTGCCTCGTGTGCCTCTTGAGCCCCTTTGGATTTGGTTGCAAAATTTCTCTTTTTACTATATTTTTTACCGTAATTTGAAATGATTTCTTTTTCTGCTGCTTGTTTTGCTTCATTTGACAGATTTACACTATCTGTTCTCATATAGGTTATTAACCCCGCCTCGTACAAGCGTTGTGCTATCATCATTGTTTTAGCCACAGGAAACCCCAATTTACGAGATGCTTCTTGCTGTAACGTTGATGTTGTAAACGGAGGTGCTGGTGTTTTCTTTGCTGGTTTTTTTTGTAAATCTGACACCTTGAATATTGCCGACAAACAAGATTTTAAAAATTCTTCTGCTTCTTTTTTTGTTTTGAAGTTCTTAGGTAATTTTGCTTTAAACTTTTTACCTTCCTCATTTGTAAACACAGCATCGATTCTGTACGACAAAACAGGCGTAAATTTTTCAATACTTCGCTCTTGTTCTACAATTAATCGCACTGCAACAGACTGAACACGCCCTGCCGATAATCCTGCTTTTACCTTTCTCCACAATACTGGTGATAGTTCGTACCCTACAATCCTATCCAATACTCTCCGTGCTTGTTGTGCATCGACCAAGTCGTAATTAATAGAACGAGGATTTTCTACTGCATTTAAAATAGCTTTTTTAGTAATGGAATTAAACACTATCCGTTTTGTGTCTTTATTTTTTAAATTTAATTGCTCCGCTAAGTGCCACGCTATTGCTTCTCCTTCCCGATCCTCATCAGAAGCTAACCAAACGGTCTCTGCTTTTTTTACTAACTTTTTCAGTTTTGTTACAACCTCTTTTTTATCTGAAGAAACTATATATTTTGGTGTAAAATCTCCTTCTACATCAATACCCAATTCTTTAGAAGGTAAATCTGCAATATGCCCAAAACTCGACTCCACTTGAAAATCCTTTCCTAAAAACTTTTCAATGGTTTTTGCCTTTGCTGGCGACTCTACGATAACTAAATTTTTTGCCATATACTTTTAGTACTTTAGACTAACATTATAAAATGTTTAGTTTTTGCAAAAGTATATAGTTTTTTTTTATTAACGATAAG
>FUHQ01000020.1_pt1 | contig 13161 bp, 8 predicted proteins | sample 1003131 | NCBI WGS metagenome assembly FUHQ01 (sample SAMEA4075884, study PRJEB14783) | cnidarian metagenome | reverse complement strand
ACATTATACAGCGTCCGATAGATAATTTGATTGCATATCACAAAAATGAATAATTATCATTTTATTCCAGTAAATTCAAATAACAAATGGTATTAATCTGTAACTTTTAATCGTGCTTTGGCAGTAACAGAAACATCAGCATAATTATTATTTAAAAATTTTAAATATCCGGTAATAGCAATCATAGCGGCATTATCGGTTGTATATTCAAATTTAGGGATATACGTTTTCCACCCCCAATTTTTTTCAGCGAGTTCCAAACGTTTTCGAATAGCTGAATTTGCAGAAACACCTCCAGCAATAGCAATGTGTTTTATCCCTGTTTTATGCACGGCATTTTTAAGTTTTTTTGTCAGAATTTCAACAATTGTATGTTGAATAGATGCACAAGTATCGTATAAATTTTCGGTAATAAAATTCGGATTTTCGTTTGTTTTTCGTTGTATAAAATATAGGATTTGAGTTTTTAAACCACTAAAACTAAATGCTAAATCCCCTACCTTTGGTTGTGTAAATAAAAATGCTTTTGGGTTGCCAAGTTGAGCATATTTATCAATTAAAGGACCTCCCGGATAGGGTAACCCTAGTATTTTAGCAGATTTATCAAACGCTTCACCTACGGCATCGTCAATGGTTTCTCCAAGAATTTCCATTTCAAAATGATGGGTAATTTTTACAATTTGTGTATGTCCTCCACTAATTGTCAAGCAGATAAAAGGAAATGGCGGTATTTTACCGTTTTCTTCCTCAATAAAGTGAGCCAAAATATGTGCTTGCATATGATTTACATCAATTAGCGGAATACCTAATCCTAAGGCTAAGGATTTAGCAAAAGAAGTTCCCACCAATAACGACCCCATCAGCCCTGGACCTTGCGTAAAGGCAACAGCACTTAATTGCTCTTTTTTTATCGATGCCTGTTCAATGGCTTGTTGTACTACTGGAACAATGTTTTGCTGATGAGCTCTTGATGCTAATTCAGGAACAACACCACCGTATTTTGCGTGTATTTCTTGGTTTGCAGTAACATTACTCAATACTTTTCCATTGCAAATTACGGAGGCACTTGTATCATCGCAAGAGCTTTCTATTCCTAATATATATATGTTTTTTTTCAAATCAAAATCAATTAAAAATGCAAAAATAGTTAGATATTCGTTAAATTTGGCGTTCCTTTGTAATAAGGCAATATTTTTGATATTTTTCAAATATTAACAAACGCAAAATTACCATAAAAAAGATAAAAAAAATAGTATTCAGAGGATTAAGAATCATTTTGATTCTCATATTGTGCTTGGCATTATTTTTTTCGCTCCCCTTTGTACAAACCAAATTGGCAAGTGTCGCCGTAAAAACCTTAAACAAAGATTTTAATATTAATTTAACTGTAGAGAAGGTAGATTTATCACTTTTAGGAAGTGTTAGTTTTAAAGGAATTAAAATACGAGATCATCATCAAGATACCCTTATTTTTGTTAATAAATTGAGTACATCATTATACAATGCAAAAAAAATCATTGACGGCAATGTTAATTTAGGAGATATTTCACTTAGTGGCACTCATTTTTATATGAAAACATACAAGGGCGAAAAAGATGACAATATGAATATATTTGTAGAGGCTTTTGATGACGGAACTCCTGATGACCCCAACAGTAGTCCCTTTATTTTGAAAGCAAAAAATATTTATGTAGAAGATTTATTGTATAAAATAACAGATGAAAATGAACCTAACCCATTGATGTTTGCTGCAAAAGATGTAGGAGGAAATATTCAAGATTTAGCTATTGTGGGACCCAATGTTTCTATGAAAATCAGAGGATTGCACTTAATTGATGACAGAGGGATAAACATTACACGCTTTACCTCCGATTTTTCGTACACAAAAAAAAGTATAAAAGCTATAAAAACAACCATAAAAACCAACTATAAATCAAAAATAAAAGGAGATATAATTTTTAATTATAAACGAGCGGATTTTGCTAAATTTACCGATAAAGTAAATATAAATGCAACCTTTAAAAGAAGTGTTATTTCTGTAAATGATTTGCATAAATTTTATAAAGAAATAAAAGGTAACGACCGTATTTTTTTTAATGGAAAAATTAAAGGGGTTCTCAATAATTTTGATGCTAAAAACGTGTATATACATTCCAAAAACGGAATGCGATTTAAGGGAGATATGAATTTCGTAAATTCGTTTAATACCCAAAGAGGATTTGTTTTTAATGCTGATATTGATAATGTTTTGTCCAATTATGAGCAGTTAAAAAATATTTTACCAAATGTGTTGGGAAAAACAATTCCTACCAAATTTAAAAATTTAGGCGACTTTTCTACTTCAGGAATAATGACGGTTACCCCTGAAAAAGTAGAAGCATCTCTAACCACTTTTTCGGAAATAGGAAATTTGATTTCTGACTTAAAACTGACAAATATTGATGATATTGATAACGCTTCCTATAACGGAAAAATGGAATTTATAAATTTTGATTTAGGGAAAATGATTAATGATTCGTTATTGGGAAAAGTTTCACTACAAGCCGATGTTAATGGAAGTGGTTTTAAAGTTAATAACGTAAGTACAATAATAGCAGGCAAAATACATAAAGTAGGCTTTAAAGGTTATGAATATAAAAATTTAGATGTAAACGGTTATTTTCAAAACAAAAAATTTGATGGGTTTTTAAAAGCCAATGATGAAAATTTTAATCTTATATTTGAAGGATTGGCCGATTTTTCATCCAAAATACGTAAATTTGACTTTACAGCCGATATTACCAATATAAACCTAAAAAAAACCAACCTGTTTTTAAGAGATAGCATTGCAGTTTTAAAAGGAAATGTAAAAATGGATATATTGGGAAATACACTTGATGATGTTACAGGGAAAGCGGTATTTAAAAATCTAACCTATACAAATCAAAAACAATCGTATTCCTTTAAGGAGTTTAAAGTGCAATCATCTGTAAAAGATAGTATTAAAACCATTACAGTCGATTCTAAAGATATTGTAGAAGGAACGTTAAAAGGAAAATTTAAGTTTAAAGAACTTTTGCCGATGACACAAAACGCACTGGGTAGTGTTTATACAAATTATACTCCTATTGCTATTGATTCCAATCAATTTATGAATTTTAATTTTAAAATTTATAACCAAATTATTGACATTTTTTTACCACAAGTATCCATAGGAAAAAACACACAAATAAAAGGAAAAATAAACAGTGATACAGACGAACTTAAATTAACATTTTCATCGCCTCAAATTAATGCCTATAAAAATGTTATTGATTCCATTACCCTGCGAATGGATAATAAAAATAAAATATACAATACGCACCTAACTGCTCATAAGATAAAAACAGCGTATTATGATATTAGTAAATTAAATTTACTAAACAAAACAATGAATGATACGTTGTTTTTTAAATCAACATTTAAAGGAGGTAAAAATGAAACGGAAAAGTTTAACCTTGATTTTTTCTATACGATTAACAGCGATAAAAAATCGGTTATAGGAATTCAAAAATCCTTGTTAAATTATAAAAATAAAGATTGGTTTGTTAACCCCAACAGCGATAAAAACCATACCGTAACGTTTGATTATACTAAAAAATATGATATAGATATCAAACCTTTTCAATTTATTTCAGATACTCAAAAAATAGATTTACAAGGGTTTGTTCACGGAAAAGATAAAAATATAAAAGCCAATTTCAAAGACGTATCACTCCAGCTACTACCCGAAATAGAAAATTTTGCTCTTGCAGGAAAGTTAAACGGAAATATAACTATTTTTGAAAATGAAAAGGAAGTTTCTCCAAAAGGATTTATAACGATTAATGATTTGGTTATCAATGATTTTTCGCAAGGAACATTAACAGCAAAAGTTACCGGAAATAATTCTTTAAAAAAATATAAGGTTGATGTTGCTGTTAAAGATTATAAATTTGACAACCTAAAAGCGTTGGGAACATTGGATTTCTCAACTCCAAAAGCAACTATGGATATGCTCGTAAAATTTAAAGAGTACGAGTTAAATGGATTTAGTGATTTAGGAGACGAAGTATTTTCTAATCTTCGTGGAAATTTATCTGGAAGTTTTACGGCAAAAGGACAACTTTTGAACCCTTATTTTAAAGGCAAAATTAACTTAGATAACGCAGGATTAACCTTCCCGTATTTGAATATTGATTTTGATTTTATAAAAAATGCAAATATTGAACTTTTAGGCTCTCAATTTTTGATAAACAATCTTGTTTTGGAAGATACAAAATACAATACAAGAGGGTATTTGTCGGGAGGTATTGCTCATAAAAATTTTGAAAAATGGGCTTTGAATTTAGACTTAGATACACCAAATTTATTAGTTTTAGACACTAAAGAAGCAGAAGAAGTACCCTATTACGGAAAAGGATTTTTAAAGGGAAACGCCCAAATAAGAGGACTGACAAGTAATTTAATTATTGACGTAAATGGTAGCACACAACCCAGAACTTTATTTGTAATTCCACTTAATGATGTTACTACGGTTAGTAATTATAAACTTATTCGTTTTAAAACAAGAAAGGACACAAAAACGAAAGAAGATTATGAGATAGAAAAAATCAAGGGACTTAACTTAAAAATAAATTTAGATGTAACGAAAGATGCAGTGGCTAAAGTGGTAATAGACAAAGTATCGGGAAGTGATTTAACAGGAAGTGGCAGGGGTAATTTAGATATTGAAATTGATACAAGAGGAAAATTTATAATGAACGGAGACCTTGAAATTGATAAGGGAACTTATAACTTTAAATATTCGGGTATTCCCAAAACATTTACTGTACAAAAAGGCGGTATAATTTCGTGGAGCGGCGACCCTATGAATGCGGAATTAAACTTAGTGGCAATATACAGAGCCGTCGCAAATCCGGCACAATTATTAAACGACATTACGTCCAATAGAAAAATACCTGTTGATTTGTACACGAGAATTACGGGTGGTTTATTCGATTCAAAACAAGAGTTTGATATTAAAATCCCCAATGCTGATTCTACCATTGCATCGGAGTTAGAGTTTAAGTTTGATAACAATAAAAACAGTAAAATGTTAAACTTTGCCTCCTTATTGTTGGCTAATACTTTTTATAATGACGAAACGAGAGCTGATTTAGTATCTGGTTTTACTACGGGTACAGTTACAGATGTCGTATCAAACGTCTTTTCAAATGTTTTAAATAAAGGAGGAAAAATTCAAGTAGGATTCGGTTTTAACCAAGCTGATAAAACAAGTGTTGAAGATATTAAAAAAAATGATGATGTAGTAGATGTATCGGTATCAACGCAAATAAATAATAGGGTAATTGTAAACGGTAAAGTAGGAGTTCCTGTAGGAGCTAAAGCTCAAACAAACGTAGTAGGAGAGGTAAATGTTGAAGTACTGCTAAATGAAAAAGGAACTTTAAGAGGTAAGTTTTTTAACCGACCTAATGATGTTCAGTACTCTCTTGAAGAAGAAGGTTACACGCAAGGGGTAGGACTTTCTTATCAGGTTAATTTTAATAATATTAAAGAATTAGGAAAAAAAATAAACCCCTTTAATCAAAAAAAATCTAAGAAAAAGAAAAAAACGAAAAATAAGAAAAAAGAATTAATATATTTTAAATCAAGAAAAAAAGACAGTCTAAAAACGAATGAAAAAAAGAACTATTAAAGATTATACAATCATTACATTAAAAGGAATAGCAATGGGTGCTGCCGATGTTGTTCCGGGAGTTTCAGGAGGAACTATTGCTTTTATATCAGGTATTTATGAAGAACTGTTAGGAAGTATCAGCAATGTTAATACAGGATTACTAAAAACCTTACAAAAAGAAGGCTTTAAAAAGGCTTGGGAACAACTTAACGGAAACTTTTTACTGGCTCTTTTTGTCGGAATTGCTATCAGTTTGGTTTCGCTGTCCAAAGTTATTTCGTGGTTATTGGTGCATCACCCCATTTTGTTATGGTCTTTCTTCTTTGGGTTGGTGTTGGCTAGTATTATTTATATTGGAAAACAAGTAAGCAAATGGACAATAGTTTCAATAGGTTTGTTGGTTTTAGGGTGTGTGTTTGCTTATTGGATAACAACTTTAACTCCTATGGTTTCTGAAAACTCATCGCCAATATTTTTGTTTTTTGCGGGTGTTTTGGCTATTTGTGCAATGATTTTACCCGGCATTTCGGGGGCTTTTATTTTGGTACTTCTTGGAGCGTACAAACCAATATTAGATGCTGTAAATAATAGAGATTTGACTAAAATAATGTTTGTAGGTGTTGGAGCAATAGTTGGTTTATTAACCTTTTCAAAAATATTAAAATACTTATTTGCCAATTATAAAAATTACACATTAGCCGTGCTAACAGGATTTATAATGGGTTCTCTTAACAAAATATGGCCTTGGAAAGAAGTGCTAACGTATAGGACAAATTCACACGGAGAACAAGTGCCTTTTAACGAGCAATCTATTCTCCCCTCATCATTTAATGGCGACCCACAAATAATACAAGCAATTATATTAGCATTGATAGGATTTGGATTAATTTTGATATTAGAAAAAATAGCCGTAAAAAAACAAAGTGTATAGTTCTTGTTGTAGTGTTTAAAAACGTGGTTAAAGAGAGATATTTTTCTGTTTTGTAATACTATTTGCGATTTGAATTTACTGTAAAAGAAAAAGATGATTTTATTAAGCCAATAAAATATCAAGCTAAATATTAGTTTCTTGTGATAAAATCAAATAGCAAATGGTATTAGTCTTTATAACCAAAACGCTTTAATTGTCGCTCACTTGAACGCCAATTTTTATTTACTTTTACGTATAAATCTAAAAATACTTTTTTATCAAAAAATTGTTGTAGGTCTTTTCTGGCATCTGTTCCTACTCGTTTTATTGCCGAGCCTTTATGCCCTATAATAATTCCTTTTTGGGTTTCACGCTCCACCATAATTACTGACCTAATTCGTATAATATCATCATTTTCTAAAAAACTTTCTGTTTCTACTTCAACGGAATAGGGTATTTCTTTTTTATAATGTTGTAGTATTTTTTCACGTATGGTTTCATTCACAAAAAAACGCTCCGGCTTATCTGTAAGTTGGTCTTTAGGGTAAAAAGGAGGAGATTCTGGCAGTAATTCAATAATTTTATAAAAAACACTATCTACATTAAATCGTTCTAATGCTGAAATAACATATACAAACGAATTGGGAACTTTAGCCCTCCAGTACTCTATTTTTTTTTGTACTTCTTCTGGTGTAGATTTATCAATTTTATTTAATAATAAAATTACAGGAATTTTACTATTGATTATTTTTTGAAAAAATGCTTCGTTTTTTAGTTCCTTTTCGCCAACTTCGACCATATAAATCAGCACATCGGCATCATCAAAGGCAGATTTAACAAAATCCATCATACTTTCTTGTAGTTCGTATGCTGGTTTAATAATTCCAGGGGTATCTGAAAATATAATTTGATAATCTTCTCCATTAACAATTCCTAAAATACGGTGGCGTGTCGTTTGAGCTTTCGAGGTAATAATAGAAAGTTTTTCGCCTACAAGGGCATTCATTAAGGTAGATTTTCCTACGTTTGGATTGCCTATAATGTTTACAAATCCTGCTTTGTGTGTCATAAATACAAAAATAACGCTTTTACTTGATAATAATAATCAAAAAATAGATTAATTTAGTAACTTTGAAAAACAAGCCATTAAAAAATGATATATCAAAATACTTTACAATTTGCTCAACAATTAGACAAAGATGATAAATTAGCGTACTTAAGAGATAATTTTCATATACCTAAAGATAAAAATGGAAATGAATGGATTTATTTTACAGGAAACTCGTTGGGATTGCAACCTAAACGAACTCAACAATATATACAGCAAGAATTAGATGACTGGGCAACGCTGGGTGTAGAGGGGCATTTTGAGGCTAAAAACCCTTGGATGTCATATCACGAATTACTATCGGATAAAATGGCGAAAATAGTGGGAGCGTCTCCTAATGAGGTAGTTGTAATGAATACATTAACAACTAATTTACATCTTTTAATGGTTTCTTTTTATCAGCCGACTAAAACAAAATATAAAATTGTTATTGAAAGTGATGCCTTTCCTTCGGATAGATATGCTGTACAATCACAGTTAAAGTTTCACGGATTTGATTCAAAAGATGGACTTATAGAATGGAAACCAAGACAAGGTAAAGAACTGTTAAACATTGAAGATTTGGCAGAAATTGTAGAAAAACAAGGCGATGAAATAGCTTTATTGCTAATCGGAGGGGTAAATTATTATACTGGTCAATATTTAGATTTGCAACAAATAGCAAAAATAGGTCATTCTAAAAATTGTATGGTAGGTATTGATTTGGCACACGGAGCAGGAAACATTCAGCCCAACTTACACGATAGCGGTGTTGATTTTGCTTCTTGGTGTACCTATAAATATTTAAATTCGGGACCAGGAAGTTTGTCAGGGGTTTTTGTACATAAAAAACACGCTTATAATAAAGATTTACCCCGCTTTGCTGGGTGGTGGAATCATAATAAACATACACGGTTTAATATGAGAATGCCTTTTGATGTAATGTCAGGAGCAGAAGGGTGGCAATTATCAAATCCGCCTATTTTATCTATGGCTGCTATTAAAGCCTCTTTAGATATGTTTGATGAGATTGGTATGGACGCTCTCCGTGAAAAATCAGAAAAATTAACAGGGTATTTTGAATATTTGCTTAGTCAAATAAAATCGGACAGAATAAAAGTTATTACACCTTCCTCCTTCAATGAACGAGGTTGCCAATTGAGTATTCAAGTAAAAAATGCCGATAAAAACTTACACAAACAATTAACAGCCAAAAATATTATTACCGATTGGAGAGAACCTGACGTTATTCGTTGTGCACCCGTACCAATGTATAATACGTTTAAGGAAGTTTATACAATGACTAAAATACTTGCTGATACTATTTAAAAATAAAGGCTCTATGTTAAATTTAGTGGTTACTGAAAATTTTATTTATCAATATTTTATCCTTTTTACAATAAAACCGAAAACACACCATCGACATCTCTGAACAAATAATATCATTTGCCTTTTTATTTTACAGTAAATTCAAGGGGCAAATCGTATAAAATAGTATTATTCTTTGCTTATATTTCAAAATATAAAAAAGGTTGCCTTTGCAAAAGGCAACCTTTTTTGTGATTTTATGGTTTCTAAAAACTTATCCTCTAACAGGAATAGCACTCATTTTTACTTTTACGTCAAACGTAATAGAATCTTTTGCCCCATCAGTACCTTTAATTTCGATAACCTTTATAAGTCCTTTGTTTCCGTAAGCATCAACAAATTCTAAAATACTGCCTTTAATTAGACCGTTTACCGTTTGAGTTGATGGTTGAGAAATAAAATCTAATGCAGCACTTGTTTTTACTCCATCAAAAAATGCCACGTCCTTAGCTGATTTTTTTATGTAAAACTTGTTAAGTTCTCCTTTTGCAACTTTTGAAATAGTCGGAACATTTACAACACTGGAAGGATAATTATTGGTTGAAGCAAAAGAGGCTTTATTTGTTGCTCCATAATAGTATCCAAAATCCCATAATGCCGCATACTCTTCACCTTGATTAATTGCATATGTTTTATTGTCAAACAAAGAAATAAAAGACTTTGAAGACCCATCAGCTAAAGGAGCAGCTAAAACTGTTTTTGTAAATGTTTTAAAATCTGCTGCTTTTGCATTCGCATTTTTATCTGCTTTAATAGTAATTAAACCGTAAGCATTATCACCTACCGCATTATCATTAGAAATATCTCTATAATCTCCTCTAGCTTTAGTTGCCCATAATACGTATTGCACTACGCCATTGTTTTTTTCAGGAGCTTGAAAATCAAACGTATAAGAAAATTGTTTTTTATCAACTTTTGTTAAGTCTATAGAACCATCTTTCTTTTTAGCTCCAAGGTTAGGATATTCAAAAGGAACAGCCCCTTGAACACTACCAAAAACATTTTTGGTCATATACAAGCGAAACATATCTTTCGTTCCTGTAAATTTTGCTGTTACTTTTACCGTTTTCCCTGGTGCCGCAACAATCTCTACTTTTCTTCCTGAGTTAAGAGTGTTGTCAGGAGTAACCGTAATAGTATAATCTCCTTTTTGTTCTCTAAAAACATCATTCGCCTTATCATTATCACAACTTGTTAAAAATAATGTTGATGCAGCCAATAAGGAAGCTGCTAAAGATTTAAAATTTGTTCTCATTTCTTTTTTTATTTAATTGAGTTTTTGCAAAGGTATGGTTATTAAAAAAAATAACCCTTATTAAAATATTAAAATTAATAATTACCTTTGTGGTATCAAAAACAATACCAAAATGATAAAAAATTTAGTAAAAGAACTGCGTTGGCGTGGTATGATTCACGATATAATGCCGGGAACAGAGGAGCAATTACAAAAGGAAATGACCGCTGCTTATATCGGTTTTGACCCTACATCGGACTCCTTACATATAGGTAGTTTAGTACCTATCATCTTATTATGCCATATTGAAAAAGCAGGACACAAACCCATAGCTTTGGTTGGTGGTGCTACTGGAATGATTGGCGACCCGTCAGGAAAATCAGACGAGCGAAACTTATTAAATGAAGAAACATTGGCTAAAAATGTAGCTGGTATCAAAAATACCTTAGCACGTTTTTTACAGTTTGACAACAAAGCCAAAAATACACCTATATTAGTGAACAATTACGATTGGATGAAAAATTTTTCCTTTATTGAATTTGCTCGTGATGTAGGAAAACGCATCACAGTAAACTATATGATGGCAAAAGATTCAGTAAAAAAACGTATTTCGGGAGAAGGCGGTGCAGGTATGAGTTTTACGGAATTTACCTATCAATTAATTCAAGGATACGATTTTTATCATTTACACAAAGAATATAACTGTTTATTGCAAATGGGAGGCTCCGACCAATGGGGAAACATTACCACTGGAACGGAATTAGTACGCCGAATGAATATAGGCGAAGAAGCCAAAGCATACGCAATGACTTGTCCGCTCATTACAAAAGCGGACGGTTCAAAGTTTGGCAAGTCCGAAGGGGGAAATATATGGCTTGATGCCGATAAAACATCGGTGTATAAGTTTTATCAATTTTGGTTAAACACTTCCGATGAAGATGCAGAAAAGTATATTAAAATATTTACTTTTTTAGATAAAAATACTATTGATACGTTAATATCCGAACATAAAGAAGCACCGCATACTCGCATTTTACAAAAAAGATTAGCAGCAGAGGTTACGGAGTTTGTTCATTCTAAAGAAGAATTAGAGAAAGCAATAACTGCATCAAATATTTTATTTGGAAAATCAACTGCCGATGATTTAAAGAATTTAGACGAGCGAACTTTTTTAGATGTGTTTGACGGAGTTCCACAGGCTACGGTTTCTGCAGAAGATATAAGCAACGGACTGGATATGATAGGAGCATTGGCAGCAAAAACAAACTTTTTAAAATCTAACGGTGATGCTCGTAGGGCTTTAAAAGAAAATGCGATTTCGGTAAACAAGGAAAAAGTAAAAGAAGATTATTCAATTACACACAAAGATTTAATCGCTGAAAAATATGTGTTATTACAACGAGGGCGAAAGAGTTATTTTTTATTGAACGTTAAGTGATAATTATTTTGTAACTTGCGGTTTTATATATTTTAAATTTATGGCAAAAAAAACAGAAGCACCAAATACTAAAGAAGCAAAGTTAAAAGCACTTCAGCTTACATTAGATAAAATGGACAAATCTTACGGTAAGGGAACCGTAATGAAAATGGGCGATAAAGTCTTTGAAGATATAGATTCTATTTCTTCGGGGTCTTTGGGGTTGGATTTAGCACTTGGTGTTGGCGGATATCCACGTGGACGAATTATTGAAATTTACGGGCCCGAATCATCAGGGAAAACTACCCTTACACTACACGCAATAGCAGAAGCACAAAAGGCAGGAGGAATAGCTGCATTTATAGATGCCGAACACGCTTTTGACCGATTTTATGCAGAAAATTTGGGTATTGATGTTGATAATCTTATCATATCACAACCCGACCACGGAGAACAAGCCTTAGAAATTGCAGATAATTTAATCCGTTCGGGAGCTATTGATATTGTTGTAGTTGATTCTGTAGCGGCATTAACTCCAAAATCTGAAATTGAAGGCGAAATGGGGGACAGTAAAATGGGATTACACGCTCGTTTAATGTCGCAAGCACTTCGTAAATTAACAGGGACTATTAGTAAAACAAATTGTACTGTTATTTTTATCAACCAATTACGTGAAAAAATAGGAGTAATGTTTGGTAATCCTGAAACAACTACCGGTGGTAATGCTCTAAAATTTTATGCTTCGGTTCGTTTGGATATTCGTAGAAGAACTCAAATTAAAGACGGAGATAAGGTAATAGGAAACAGCACAAAAGTAAAAGTGGTAAAAAACAAAGTAGCTCCTCCTTTTCAACAAGCAGAATTTGATATAATGTACGGCGAAGGAATATCAAAAGTAGGCGAGATTTTAGATATTGGTGTCGATTTAGAAATTGTTAAAAAAAGTGGTTCGTGGTTTAGCTATGGCGATACAAAATTAGGACAGGGACGTGATGCCGTAAAAAGCGTTATTAAAGATAATCCAGAATTGATGGAGGAATTGGAAGAAAAAATAAAAGCCGTTATTGAAAATCAAGAATAAGGTTTTATTCGTCTTGGGTATAAATTAGCACCTGCAAGAAAAGCCTACAAAATCAAAAATATTTCTTTTGGCGATATTATAAATATAATAAAAGCAGACAAAACATTTTGTTTTGTCTGCTTTTATTTTTTGAGTAAATTTAAACTAAAAAAGGTATTACAACCAAAAACTTCACATATTAATCGTTTCTTTTTCGCCCATATTTCCATATAAAATAGAACCATAAGCTACGACTATACTTATATTTTCTATTTTATCTGAACAAAAAATAATTCAATTAATTTATGCTAAGTTCAATTAGTAAATGCAATTTTTTGGGAGGAAGATTTAAATATTTTTCGGAAAAAGGGAAAGAAAAAATATTCTTTCCTCTTTTTACCGAAT
>FUHQ01000019.1_pt1 | contig 13692 bp, 9 predicted proteins | sample 1003131 | NCBI WGS metagenome assembly FUHQ01 (sample SAMEA4075884, study PRJEB14783) | cnidarian metagenome | reverse complement strand
ACAAATGCTTTTAAATCTATAAAAGTAATACACGATAATTTAGGAAGTGATGCTAAAAAAACTCCTGCCGATTTGGTAGCGTTATACAACAAAGACATTAAAAATCACGTAGCAACAGCTGCTCAAACTGATTTTGCAAACTGGATAACACACGTAAAAGACAATGCCGATAAAACTGCTACAAAAGGAAATGCAGGGAAATTAGGTAAAAGATACTTAGACGGCAAGGGAATTGAGTTAGGTCAAATTGTTAAAAAAGGATTTATCGGAGCATTTCAGTTAAACGGGTTTAACGCAGCTATGATGGAAGCTGTAATGAAAGCCAAAAATAAAGATGCTCGTAAAGCAGCACTTGATAAGGCTGTAACCTTTTTACTTGGTGATGTTAGCTACTTAAACAAACCAAAAGTAGAAAAGGAAAATCACGGAGTAAAAAGTATGCAATACCCTGTATATGATGGAAATGAATTCGGTAAATACCTAAATGTCGTAAGTGCAAAAGGAAAATACAAAGGAATTGCTGACCAAATATATACAGCGTTCAAAAAAGCCTACACACAAACAGATAAAGTGAGCGAATTTAATGCTTCTATTGTAGAAGCAAATAAACTTGTTACTACAGTTGTAGCTTTTAGAGGAGTACATTATCTTGCAGAAGCTTCTAACTTAGAAACAACTTTAACAGACGGTGTTGCTCACGGAGTAAGTGAAGGATTAGGATTTGCTTATTCTTTACAGTTTGCTTATAACCACAAAACACATAAATACTTTTTAACAGCAGAAAAAGGGAAATCTTTTACTACCGTAGATTTATGGGGCGGTGAAACAACTGCTACTAAAATACTTGAAGATGCAAATAGTATTGCGGGAATGTTTGGATTTACTGTTGAAGAAGCAGGAGGAAAACCTACACCAACTCCTACTCCTAGTGCAGATTTAGGTTCTATCACAAATGCTTTTAAATCTATAAAAGTAATACACGATAATTTAGGAAGTGATGCTAAAAAAACTCCTACCGATTTGGTAGCGTTATACGACAAAGACATTAAAAAATATGTAGCAACATCTGCTCAAACTGATTTTGCAAACTGGATAACACACGTAAAAGACAATGCTGACAAAACTGCTACAAAAGGAAATGCAGGGAAATTAGGTAAAAGATACTTAGACGGCAAGGGAATAGAATTAGGACAAATTGTTAAAAAAGGATTTATCGGAGCATTTCAATTAAACGGATTTAACGCAGCTATGATGAAAGGTGTAAAAGCGACAAGTAAAGATGCTCGTAAGGCTGCACTTGACGAAGCTGTAACCTTTTTACTTGGTGATGTTAGCTACTTAAACAAACCAAAAGTAGAAAAAGAAAACCACGGAGTAAAAAGTATGCAATATCCTGTATATGATGGAAATGAGTTTGGTAAGTATCTAAATGCCGTAAGTGCAAAAGGAAAATACAAAGGAATTGCTGATAAAGTATATGAAGGTCTTAAAAAAGCCTATACACAAACAGATAAAGCAAGTGAATTTAACGCAACTGTATTAGAAGTGAATAATAATGTTACTACAGCTGTAGCTTTTAGAGGAGTGCATTATCTTGCAGAAGCTTCCAGCTTAGAAACAACTTTAACAGATAGTGTTGCTCACGGAGTGAGTGAAGGATTAGGATTTGCTTATTCTTTACAGTTTGCTTATAATGGAAAAGCACATAAAACCTACTTTACAGCAGAAAAAGGGAAATCTTTTACTACCGTAGATTTATGGGGTGGTGAAGCAACTGCTACTAAAATACTTGAAGATGCAAATAGTATTGCGGGAATGTTTGGATTTACTGTGGCTGAAGCAAAATAACCATTAAGTCTTATATAATTATTATGTTTAGTTTTTATTATTATAAAGAGTATTTACTAAATTTAACATAGCATTTGAATTAGCCCCAAAGGTTTAAAAATCTTTGGGGCTATTCTTAAAATTTAACCCTAACAAAATGATACATCAAAATAGATATTCTTTTATCTTCGTTCTTTTTATAGGACTACTGCTTGGTTCTTGTAAAAGCGATAGTAAAAAAGTAGAAAACGTAACAAAAACAGATAATTTTCCTCGTGAAAAAATGTTGAAAAACTGGGCAGATAACATCATCGTTCCAGGATATCAACAATTTTCAGTAAAGGTAGATGTAATATCTCAAAAAACAACAGATTTTACTCAAAATCCAACAACAAACAACTTAAAAGCCTTAAGAAGTGCTTGGGAAACAGCTTATATTGATTATCAAAAAATAGCTTTTTTTAATGTAGGAAAAGCAAAAGAAAATAATTTTATAGGTTTTTTAAATACCTATCCCGCCTCTACGAAAGTAACAGACCCTGATTCAAAACATTCTATTGATGAAAATATTAAAAAGGGAGTTTTTGATCTTGCTTTTGATTATAGAAAAACCAAACAAGGATTTGGTGCTTTGGACTATATGCTAAATGGATTGGCAACAACTGATACCGAAATTATAAATTTCTATACAACTAATGCTCTGGCTGAAAATTATATAAAATATCTCCAAGCATTAGTTACAAGGATAAAAACATTGACAGATGAAGTATTAACTGATTGGAATGGAGATTTTAAAACTAAATTTATTGCAAATACTGGGAATAGTGGTTCTTCTTCTACAAACATTATTGCTAATGGATTTATGAAATATTTTGAAGTACACTTGCGTGAAGCTAAAATAGCGACACCTTCTGGTGTACGTTCATCTGTTGACAAAAATCCTAAAAGAGTAGAGGCGTATTATAAAAAAGATATCTCTAAAAAATTATTTATTACCGCTTTAAAAGCTACTCATAATTTTTACAACGGTGTAAGTTTTGATGGCAGCAAAACAGGAGATTCCTTTAAACAATACCTTGAATACCTTGAAAAAAAGGAATTAGCTCAAGAAATTGACAAAAGTTTTAATGAAGCATTACAACAAGGAAATAAACTAAAGGATAATTTTGCAAACCAAGTAGAAACCGATAACGCACAAATGGTTGCTACTTTTGAAAAATTGCAAAATTGCGTAAGATTACTCAAAACTGATATGCTTTCAACATTAAATATTCAAATTACCTATCAAGATGCTGATGGTGATTAAAAATGTATAAAAAATACCTACATAAAACTACTGAAGCATCGCCATTAGCATTATTCCGAATTTTATTTGGAGTGCTAATGGCGATTAGCTTAGTACGCTTTTGGCTAAAAGGCTGGATTGAAACCCTATACATACAACCAAAATTTCATTTTACATACTACGGTTTTGAATGGATACAACCTTTGGGAAATTATACCTATCTCCTATTTTTAATTTGCTTTATCGCCTCTATATTTGTTGCTTTGGGTTATAAATACCGACTGGCAATCCTTACTTTTTTTCTTAGTTTTACCTATATTGAATTGATGGATAAAACTACCTACCTCAACCATTATTATTTTATTAGTTTAGTTGGTTTTATTATGATTTTTTTACCAGCTAATGCTTACTTTTCTATCGATGCGAAACAAAATAGTAAAATAGCATATCAAAAAATACCACAATGGACGATAGACACTATTAAACTAATGCTGGGGATTGTCTATTTTTATGCCGGATTGGCAAAATTAAATTCCGATTGGCTTTTAAACGCACAACCTTTAAGCATTTGGCTATCTACCAAATACGACCTACCTCTTGTTGGTTTTTTAATGGGTAAAACGTGGTTTCATTATGCAATGAGCTGGGCAGGTGCTTTATACGATTTAGCCATTCCTTTTTTATTACTCAACAAAAAAACTCGCTATTTTGCCTTTTTTATGGTAGTTGTATTTCACGTATTTACTCGTATTTTGTTTCCTATTGGAATGTTTCCATACATTATGATTTTTGCTACACTTATCTTTTTTACTCCGGAATTTCATCATACTATTTTACAAGGAATTTCTTCTATCTTAAAAATTAACAAATCGTATTTTGACAATAAAAAAACACTCATAAAAACTTCATACCAATCGTTTAAAACAGCACTTTTTTCCTTGTTTTTTACTTTTCAAATAGTATTCCCTTGGCGTTATCTCTTATATTCTGGCGAATTGTTTTGGACGGAAGAAGGCTATCGGTTTTCGTGGCGAGTAATGCTTATGGAAAAAGCTGGATTTACCAATTTTAAAATTGTAGATAACGAAACAAAAGCCGTATATTACCCTAATAATACCGATTTTTTAACGCCCTTTCAAGAAAAGCAAATGAGCTTTCAACCCGATTTTATCATAGAATACGCCCATTATCTTGGAGAAGTCTATAAAAAAAAGGGAATTAAAAACCCTAAAGTTTACGTCCAAAGCTATGTAACGCTTAATGGAAGAATAAGCACTCCTTTTATTGACCCAAAAGTTAATTTATTAGAAAAAAAAGATAGCTTTACACCCAAAACGTTTATTATTCCGTTTAAAGGAAATATAAAAGGACTGTAAAAAAGATATTTTGAAAAATTTAAAAGATTTAATATTTTAAAATGGTAAATAATAAAATGGATTATCATCGTTTTTTAGATGAAGCTGGAGATACCACTTTTTACGGAAAAGGTAAAAAAAATATAATTGGTGAAAAAGGCGTTTCAAAAACTTTTATTCTTGGTATGGTAAAAATAAAAGACCCCTTAGATGAAGTAAGGAATAAAATAAATCTCCTCCAAAAAAAAATAACAAACGATGAATTTTATCATGTTCCTAGTGTTTTAAAAAAAATTAATAAAAATGGTTATTATCTACACGCAACAGATGACCTGCCTGAAGTTAGAAAAGAAATGTTTGATTTAATTAAAACTATTAATTGTAGTTTTGAAGCTGTTGTGGGTAGAAAAAATATTGAGAGATACGAAACAAAACACAAAGGGAAAGAAGAGTACTTTTATGCTGACTTACTATCACATTTGCTAAAAAACAAATTATCTATACACCGCAAATTAGTAATGCACATTTCAGAGCGAGGAAAAAGCACTAAAAATCAAAATTTAGAATTAGCTTTTTTAAAAGCAAAACAACGATTTACCAAGAAAAAAGAACTAAAAGATATCAAAACCAAAGTAGTATTTAATGTTAACTACCCCACAAAAGACCCCTTGTTAAACTTGGCTGATTATTTTTGTTGGACTGTTCAACGGGTTTTTGAAAAAGGAGAAATTAGATACTATAACTTTATAAAAGAACAAATAAAATTGGTAATTGACCTCTACGACACAGAAAAATATAAAGATTGGGGAAATTATTACACGAATAAAACAAATCCACTAACAACTAAAAATAAAATAAGCCCACATAGACACTAAATTTTAAGATTAATTTAAAATAACGACTTGTAGTCGACTTTCGTGTCTCGCAGACTTAACAGATACAAAGATACAAAAAAATATTAAAAACCAAAAAACAATGAAAAAACAACTAACACTTATTTTTATATTTATAACTACTGCCGTATTTTCACAATACAATTACAAAGGAAAAGTAGTAGATGCCTATACCAAAAAACCCATAAGTAAAACGGAAATATACATAAAAAACAATAGTTTGGTTGCCACAACCAATGCAAATGGTATTTTTGAATTTACAGCTTCAAAAGAGCCACTAACACTTACCTTTTTTTCATTGGAATATAAAATTTTAGACCAATTAATTACCGCTAAAAACCCACATACCATACAATTACAACCTTTAACCGAGGAACTTAACGAAATTGTTATTACCAACCGACAAAAAAAAATCACCGCTTTACGACGTTTAAAACAAGTGGAAGGAACCGCCATTTATGCTGGTAAAAAAAGTGAAGTTGTACTTTTAAGTCAAATAGTAGGAAACAAAGCCACCAACAATGCTCGTCAAATTTATTCACAAATTACAGGATTAAATATTTACGAAAATGGCGACGGTGGTTTGCAGTTAAATATTGGAGGGCGTGGTTTAGATCCTAACCGTTCAGCCAATTTTAATACACGCCAAAACGATTACGATATCAGTGCCGATGTTTTGGGATATCCTGAAAGTTATTATACACCTCCGGCGGAAGCTCTATCAGAAATACAAGTGATTAGAGGTGCTGCTTCATTACAATACGGAACGCAGTTTGGTGGTTTGGTTAATTTTAAACTCCAAAAACCTCCTGCTAATAAAAAATTGGAATTTACAACTCGCCAATCCGTAGGGTCGTACGGACTTTTTAATAGTTTTAATAGTTTAGGAGGAACGGTAGGAAAAGCAAGTTATTACGCCTATTACAACTACAAAAAAGGTGATGGATATCGTAAAAACTCTAATTACAGTTCTAAAAATATGTATGCTTTTCTAAGCTATTCTTTTACAGAAAATACAAAATTAGCGTTTGAAACTACTCATTTAAGTTATTTAGCAAAACAATCTGGAGGATTAACCGATAAAATGTTAGAAGAAAATCCAAAACAAAGTAACCGAAATAGAAACTGGTTTCAAGTGGATTGGAACTTATTCTCCCTAAAACTAAATCATCGTTTTAATAAAAAAACGCAGCTTTCTTTTAACCTTTTTGGGTTGTACGCATCACGAAAAGCATTAGGGTTTCGAGGTAATCCATATCCATCTGGATTAGAAAGAAATCCTATTACAACTGTTGACGAAAAAAATAGTGAAGGTAATTATATTTATAATCGAGATTTATTGGTAGGAAATTTTAAAAATTGGGGTGCTGAAATCCGTTCTCTTACCAAATACACATTAGGCAATAAAAATTCTGTGTTTTTGATAGGAGCAAAATACTATCAGGCAAATAACAGCTCACAACAAGGAGCAGGAAGTATAAATGAAGATGCTGATTTTAGTTTTTACACAAAAAACGCTCCAAATTATCCCAATCAATCAAAATTCACATATCCTAATAAAAATATAGCTGTTTTTAGTGAAAATATTTTTCAAATATCGGATAAAATATCAATAACTCCCGGTATTCGATTTGAATATATAAAAACCGAAAGCAAAGGAACTTATCAAAATATAATTTACGATTTAGCCGATAATGTAATCGGAAAAAAAGAAGAAACCGATTTTAGAACTTTTGAACGAAATTTTTTACTATTAGGAGTAGGTGTTAGCTACAAACCTACACATTTTATTGAAAGTTATGCCAACTTTTCACAAAATTACCGTTCGGTTACTTTTTCTGATATTCGTTCTAAAAATCCTACTTTTATCATCGACCCAAATATTACCGATGAAAAAGGATTTACTGCCGATATTGGAATACGAGGAAAATGGAAAAACATTTTAAACTACGATTTAGGGGCTTACGGAATTTTATACGACAACCGTATTGGGGTAAGCCTTATCAAAGACGGCCCTAACAAAGGAGATAGAGAGCGTTCCAACATAGGAAAAGCGTTTATTGGCGGATTTGAGAGCTTTTTAGAGTGGAATTTATTACCTCTTTTTTCTATTGAAAGTCAAAATTTCCAAACCAAATGGTTTACTAATTTAGCCATTACCGACTCGCAATACCTAAAATCAAAACAAGCAAATGTAAAGGGGAATAAAGTAGAATTTATCCCTTTTATAAATTTAAAAACAGGAGTAAAAGGAGCTTATAAAAACGTTGTTTTTAGCGTACAATACACCTACTTATCAAAACAATATACCGATGCTACCAATGCTCAAGTTCCTTACGAGGGCGATGAACGCTACGGAATTATTGGTGAAATCCCTGCATACGATATTTTAGATATTTCATTTTCGTACCGTTATAAAAAATGGAAATTAGAAGCTGGAGTTAACAATCTATTAGATAAAAATTATTTTACTCGTAGAGCCGAAGGCTATCCCGGACCGGGAATTATTCCGTCCGATAAACGTTCGTTTTATACAACATTGCAGTTTAAATTGTAGTACCTAATACTTACTGTAAGTAGGAAGCATTATAAAATTAAATATTCCTTTCTGTTTTTTATCAAAATTAACAATCCTGTCCTAAACAACTTTAAGGATAAAATTTTAATATTGATAATCAGTCAATTATATTTAAAACTGACCGTTTTAGAAAACAATCCCCTATTTTTGTTTTATGCTGTCCTAAATAAATATGGAAGTCATAAACATTAAATTTTTTGCTTTTAAAAGCTTATTAATGGGTTTTAAGACGTTTCAACATAAAATATGCAGTTTTAAAATGTAATTTGCTGTCCTAAATAGTTTTTTAAAAATTTTATTTAGGACGCTATTGCAAAATTAACATTACTTTTGCCGTATGGATATATCAACGATAACTTTTACAGACTGGATTGGCTATATAGCTTCAATACTTTTAATTATTTCGTTTATGATGAAAAATGTAAAAACACTGCGAATTATTAATTCGTTTGGTTGTGCGTTTTTTATATATTACGGTATTTTATTAGGAAATGATTTGCCCATAATTATTACAAATGGTTTTATTATTTCTTTCAATTTGTATTATCTATTCATAAAAAAAACAACGTAATACCATTTTAGTTCTAAATTTAAAGCGATATTAAAAGTCCAAAGAGAATTACACCGCTAAACAACTTTCCGACTACCAACTGATAAAAATTCCAAAAAAATATGTAATTTTGCATAACTTTTCGATTAAAATTATGCAATATAAAAGAGTACTTTTAAAATTAAGTGGCGAAGCTCTTATGGGTAGTCGTCAATATGGTATTGACCCTCAACGACTTAAAGAATACGCCGAAGAAATAAAAGATGTAGTAGCAAAAGGAGTAGAAGTAGCCATCGTTATTGGTGGTGGTAATATTTTTAGAGGAGTTTCTGGAGCTGCCAATGGTATGGATAGAGTGCAGGGCGATCATATGGGAATGTTAGCAACTTGTATTAACGGACTGGCATTGCAAAGTGCATTAGAAGATACAGGCGTTCATACACGCCTACAAACCGCCTTAGAAATTAAAGAAGTAGCAGAACCTTATATTAAGCGAAAAGCCATTCGACACTTAGAAAAAAGTAGGGTTGTTATTTTTGGTGCCGGTACAGGAAATCCATATTTTACAACAGATACTGCCGCCGTTTTAAGAGCCGTTGAAATTGATGCTGATGCTATTTTAAAAGGTACTCGTGTTGATGGTATTTATAATACCGACCCTGAAAAAGATAAAAAAGCTGTTAAATTTAATAATATAACTTTCAAAGATGTTATCACAAAAGGACTAAAAGTAATGGATATGACCGCTTTTACATTAAGTGAGGAAAACAAATTACCTATTATCGTTTTTGATATGAATACACAAGGAAATTTATTAAAATTGATTTCTGGAGAACAAATTGGTACAAGAGTTGATAACTAAAATCGAATAGAAAAGATTACAAACAAGAAATAATTATGGAGGAAATTAATTTTATTTTAGATAGTACAAAAGAGGCTATGCAAAAGTCAATTCTTCATTTAGAAAAAGAATTGGTAAGCATTCGTGCAGGAAAAGCAACACCTGCAATGCTTACAAATGTAATGGTAGATTATTACGGTTCTTCCACACCGTTAAGTCAAGTAGCAAACGTAAGCACCCCTGATGCTCGTACAATTACCATTCAACCTTGGGAAAAACAAATGCTACAAGAAATAGAAAAAGCTATTATGATTGCTAATATTGGTTTTAATCCGATGAATAACGGTGAAAATATCATTATCAATGTTCCTCCCTTAACTGAGGAACGTCGTCGTGAATTAGCAAAACAGGCAAAAGCTGAAGCTGAAAATGCGAAAGTAGGAATACGCAACGACCGAAAAGAAGCAATGCACGAACTAAAAAAAGTTGATATTTCCGAAGATTTAAAGAAAAATACAGAAGAAGAAATTCAAAACTTAACAGATAAATATATCAAAGAAGTTGACCATCATTACAGTATCAAAGAAAAAGAAATTATGAAGGTATAATTTCTGAAAAACAACTTAAAAGAGTGTTTTATAGCACTCTTTTTTTATAACATAATTCTTTTAAACCCCTTTTTAAATGACCTTTTGGACTAAAGTTGCTGGATTTATACTCCGAAATCGCTATCTCGTTTTATTGTTTATAGCAATTATTACTGGTTTATTAATAACGCAAATGAAACATATGCGCTTCTCTTATACCGAAGCAAATTTACTTCCCGAAGACCATCAGGCTAATGTTCAGTATAATAAATTTTTAGAAATTTTTGGCGAAGAGGGAAATTTAGTTATTCTTGGAGTTAAAGATAGTACTATTTTTACTCCTAAAAAGTTTAATGCGTGGAATGCTTTAGTAAAATCATTTGATAGTGTACCTCAAGTGGATTTTACAATTTCCATTTCTGATGTTAAGCAATTAAAAGCTGATAGAAAAAAACGAAAGTTTGTTGTTAAACCGTTGTTTGATAAAAAACCAACAACAAACAAAGAGGTTCAAAAAATAAAAGAAATACTTTTTGAAAAACTCCCTTTTTACGATAATTTATTATACAATGAAAACGGAACATTACAAACAGCTATTTATCTTAACAAAAAAATTGTAAACACTCCCGCCCGTAGAGATTTTATTGCAGAAATACTCCAACCAAAAATAGATGCTTTTGAAAAAGAACATAATATAGATGTTCGTATTTCAGGAATGCCGTATATCAGAACGATAAACTCCCAAAATATCATTGACGAAATGGGAATTTTTGTGTTCGGAGCTTTACTTATTACGGCTTTTATTTTCTTTTTCTTTTTTCGTTCATTCAGAGCTACTTTTATCACTTTGTTAGTCGTAGGAATTGGCGTTATATGGGCTTTTGGGTTTATAGGGCTTTTTGGGTACGAAATTACTGTATTATCGGCATTAATTCCGCCATTAATTATTGTTATAGGTGTACCCAATGCGGTATTTCTCATCAATAAATATCAACAAGAAGTAAAAAAACACGGAAATCAAGCAAAGTCATTACAACGTGTAATATCCAAAGTAGGAAATGCAACTTTGATGACAAATATCACAACCGCATCAGGATTTGCAACCTTTGTTTTTGTAAAAAGTCAATTATTGCGAGAATTTGGAATTTTAGCATCCGTCAATATCGTTAGTATTTTTGTATTAGCGTTATTGATTATACCTATCATATACAGCTTTATGCCACTTCCTCGTAAAAAACACTTAAATCATCTTGAAAAAAAATGGATGAACAAGGTAGTAAAATGGATGGAAAAAACAGTAAGACATCAACGCATTACAATTTATATAACAACTGTTGTTGTTATCATTTTAAGTATGATAGGGCTATATCAAATTCGTGTTTCGGGTAGTTTGATTGAAGATATGCCCAAGGGTATGCAATTTTATAAAGATATTAAATTTTTTGAAAAGGAATTTGGCGGTATTATGCCGTTAGAAATTTTAATCGATACGAAAAGAGAAAAAGGTGTAATGAAACTATCTACTTTAAAAAAGATGGAAAAATTAAACGAAACTATTGAGTCTTTTTCGGAATTATCAAAACCTATATCTGTTATCAACTTAGTAAAATATTCTAAACAAGCATACTACAAAGGAAACCCTAAATATTATCAATTACCTACCTCACAAGAAAAGAACCATATTTTTGCATACACTAAAAATTCAAATAGTAATGCAGATATGCTAAAAAACTTTGTTGATAAAACAGGAAGATATGCCCGAATTACAACTTTTATGAAAGATGTAGGAACAGATAAAATGGATATTATTCAAGATAGATTAAATGCTATTATAAAAAAACAATTTCCAAAAGCTAAATTTAAAGTTTCTATGACAGGAAAAGCCTTGGTTTTCTTAAAAGGAACAAACTATCTCATTAAAAACTTAGTCATTTCTTTATCCTTAGCAATTGTTTTAATTTCAATTTTTATGGCGTGGATGTTTCGCTCCCCTCAAATGATTTTAATATCACTAATACCCAATATGTTACCACTGCTAATTACCGCAGGATTAATGGGCTTTTTTAGTATTCCTATAAAACCCTCAACTATTTTGGTATTTAGTATTGCTTTTGGGATTTCAGTTGATGATACAATCCATTTTTTAGCAAAATACAGACAGGAATTATTAATGAATAATTGGCGTGTTAAACCCGCTGTATATGGAGCTTTACGAGAAACAGGCGTAAGTATGTTTTATACTTCCATTGTACTGTTTTTTGGATTTTTAGTCTTTACTATTTCTAATTTTGGAGGCACTATTGCTCTGGGAGGATTAGTATCCGTTACACTTTTATTGGCAATGGTTTCAAACTTACTATTGTTACCCTCTTTATTATTGTCTTTTGAAAAAAAAATAGCCAACCAAAATATTGTAAAGGAATCTAAATTTAAAATTCTTCCTCCCTCACAAAAAACAGATTTTAAACAATGACTTTAATCATATTTAGTTAAAAAGAGTAGCTATAAATTTGTAGTATATTAATATAAATTTCAAAAAAATGAAAAAAATAATTATTGGATTAGCGTTTAGTATATTATGTATAGGTACTATGACCGCTCAAGAAAAAAAAGAAGATACCAAAAAGGTAGCAACTAAAAAATGGCAAGCTCGTTTTAGATGGGTTACTGTAGTACCTAATGAATCTGCAACAATTCAAGTTATTGGAGGAGATGTAGATATTAGTACTACTACAATTCCAGAGTTGGATTTTACATATTTCTTTACTGAAAATATTGCGGCAGAATTAATCTTAGGTACTTCAAAACACAATGTAAAAGCTGAAAAGACAGCTTTAGGAACTGTAGATTTAGGAAGTGTTTGGCTATTACCTCCTACTTTAAATCTTCAATATCACTTTAATCTTGGAAATTTTCGTCCTTATGTAGGAGCAGGTGTCAACTACACTTTCTTTTATGATGTAGATCCAGGAGCTGTAAAAGATGTTGAATACGAAAATGCTTTTGGTTTTGGAGGTCAATTAGGATTTGATTACGACCTAAACGATACTTGGTTTTTAAACGTAGATGCTAAATACTTGCAATTAGGAACAGATGTAACTGTTAAAACAGGTGCCGCTAATGTCCCTGCAACAGTAGATATCAACCCTTTATTAATTGGATTTGGTGTAGGAATGCGATTCTAAAAAATACATTATATTTTTTTAAACTTTGGAATGGGTAACTATTCCAAAGTTTTTTATATACCATTTACCACTTTAATTTACTGGAATAAAAAGCCCTTTTTACCTTTCTATTTCAAAATAAAAAATCGCCGTAACTACGGTTATGCCTCATTTCTCTTTTTCATATAAAGACAAAAATCATCATTTTCTTTTACAGTAAATTCAAATAGCAAATGGTATAAATACCATTTTAACGGCTCTATTTAATTACTCAAATAAAACTTAAAATAGCATAAATTTTAGCTACGCTTCTCCTGCTGTCCCTCCGAAATTCATTGGTATTGGAGGTTGTTCATAATCTTTAATTTCACCGTGTACCTGTTCAAATTTATGAACATTTTCTAACAAGGCCTGTGAAAGTCTTTTTGCGTGTTGAGGCGTTAAAATAATCCTTGATTTTACTTTTGCTTTTGGTACGCCAGGCATAATATTAATAAAATCCACAATAAACTCTGATACCGAATGATTAATAACAGCCAAGTTACTATACGTTCCTTCTGCAATATCTTGGTCTAATTCTATATTTAACTGTTCTTCGTTATTATTTTCTTC
>FUHQ01000018.1_pt1 | contig 13992 bp, 8 predicted proteins | sample 1003131 | NCBI WGS metagenome assembly FUHQ01 (sample SAMEA4075884, study PRJEB14783) | cnidarian metagenome | reverse complement strand
AATATGGGCGAAAAAGAAACGATTAATATGCGAAGTTTTTAGTCGTAAACCGTATTACAAATGTTTCCTGCTATCACTTGGCGATACGCCAAATCTACGTTTAAAGGCGGTACAAAAATGTGTAGGATACGTATAACCGCAAAGTATTGCTATTTCTGAAATATTTTTATCGGTATCCAATAAATATTTTTGGGCTAAATTCATTTTATACTCAAATAAATAACCGTAAGGCGTAGTACTAAATACTTCCTTAAAACCGTATTTTAGTTTTTTTTCATTTATACCTGATTTTAAAGCCAAACTTTTTATAGATGGCGGATTGTGAATGTCAGAAATTAAAATAAATGCAGCTTCTTTTATTTTTTCTATATCCGATTGTGTTTTGCAGTGTTTTTTTGAATAATCTACAATATTTGTAGATATAGGAAAAAGCAAATCAAGCAATTCTAAAACCTTAACATCAGTATAAAGTGAGTTGGCATTGCCCATAAGTTGATGGTTTTCTAATTGCCATAAAGCTTTATACATTTTAGTTGAAGCATTTACATAATTTTCATATAGATAAAAAGACTCCCCTTTTTCATATCGTAAAAAATGAGATTCAAAACGTTCAGGATAACGTTCGGCAATTTCTTTAAAATAAGCTACAGGTAAATGTAAGCTGGTTGCTTCTTGGTTACAGTCTTTTTTATATAAACTACAACTTTTAAAGTCCTCGTGTGTAAATAATACATTTGCACTACTATTTAAAATTTTAACATTTTTTATTAAATCAACCGTATTACTTCTTTTCATAAAATACAAAGCAATATTTTCGACTCCTTTATTCATCTTACCTACAATATTGTTTGTAAAATTCATATTGTAATTGGTTAAATAAACATTTCCTTGCTTTTGTGTATAGATGTTATATTTACCATATTTAGACCTTTTTAGTTTCGTATTACTTTCTAATTCAGATTGTTTATTATTAAAAACTTTTTTCCAAGAATTTATATCAAAAAAAAATTCTTTAAAATCATTATCATTTAAGTAAAATAAGTCCATCACGTTAATTTTTTAGTCCTTTTGGTTAAAGTAAGTTATAAAATACCTCTTTAAATTTGTTAATTATTTGGATTTAATAAAAGCAAAAGTAGTTTTAAAATCTGAAAAAAGAAAATTAATGAGAAACGTAGTTAAAACCCTTTTATGTTTATTCCTTTTTATATCTATTAACACAGAGTTATTTGCCCAAGAGTACAGTAATATAATAGGGTTTATAGATAATTATACAACAGGTAAACCTCTTCCAGATGTAAACATTAGGATAAAAAACACCTCTTACGGTACGTCAAGTAATGATGATGGAACGTTTTTATTTCAAAAAGTAAAGTCTGGCAAATATGAGTTAGAATTTACAAGAATTGGTTATAGGACTTACATTAAAAAAATAACGATAGAAACAGGAAAAATATTAAACCTAAAAATTCATTTACAGGAGGTATCTGAAAATTTAGAAGAAGTCGTTGTTACCGTAAAAAGTAAAGCACGTAAAATACGAGAACAGGCAATGCCTACCTCCGTAATATTAATAAACGAGATACAAGGAACGGTAAGCGATGTAAATGAAATATTGGCAAAAACTACTGGAGTACAAGTTAGAAATACAGGAGGTGTAGGAAGTTCCTCTCGTCTATCAGTACGTGGCTTGGAGGGAAAACGTATCGGCTACTTTATTGATGAAACTCCTATGAACGACAATTCGGATTTTATGGATTTAAACGATATCCCTATAGATATGATAGAACGAATAGAAGTTTATAAAGGAATTGTTCCTGCCAAACTCGGAGGCTCTGCCATTGGAGGGGCTGTAAATATTGTAACTAAAGAGTATCCACCTAATTATGCTGACATATCTTATACAATTGCTTCATTCAACACACATAAAGCAAGTGCTGTTTTAAAAACAACCAAAAACGGATATCAATTGGGGATAGGAGGTTTTTATACATATTCCGATAACAATTATAAAATGGAACTCCCTAAAGAAAAAGGGAAAATAGTAACACGAAACCACGACCAATTTAAAAAAATAACTATTGGAGGTAGTTTTATATCAAAAAAATGGTGGTTTGATGAAGTAGAATTGGAGACTTTAACAACATTAACCCAAAAACAAATACAAGGTGTTGAAAACTATGATTTTAAAGAGGCTCAAAAAAAACACAATGCTTATTTGTTATCTTTACATACCGAAAAAAAAGATTTTTTTATACCCGGACTGGATTTTGACCTTACCTCAAATTATACATATACCCAATTTCAGTTTGTAGATAAGGCAACAAGTAGATATGATTTTAATGGCAACAAAATTCCTCCTGCAACGGCTTATGGCGGTGAAACAGGAATTTATCCAAGTAATGCAAATATTAACAAAAATCTTTTTATCAATAAACTAAACTTAAATTATATACTTAATAATTGGAGTTCCTTAAACTTAAATTCTTTGTTAAATTTTGCAAAAGCCAACCCTACAGATAAGTTAAAAGATAAAGTAATAGGTTACAAAACAAATTACGATAGCCATTTATTAAGTTTGGTAACAGGGCTAAATTATGAAATGCGGTTTTTAAATGATAAACTCACTAATTCGGTTTCTGTAAAACATTATTATTACAATATGAAAACCCAATTACGTGAAAAACTGGGGTTTGGAAACTTAATTGATATACACAACCAACAAAGCCAATGGGGTATAAATGAAGCTATTCGATACCGCTTTACACCTCGGTTTTTGATAAAATCGTCTATTGCTTATGATGTCCGTTTACCTGCGGAAGATGAGCTAATAGGTGATGGTTTTTTAGTAATGCCCTCTGGAAATTTACTCCCCGAGCGAAGTACTAATTTTAATATTGGATTTATGTATGATAAAAGTTTACGTTCTTCAGGTAGATTTCAGTTTGAAATTAACGGGTTTTATGCTTATTTAAAAGATATGATTCGTTTTGTGGGCGGATTGTTACAGTCTAATTATCAGAATTTTGGCGAAATGCGTACATTCGGTACAGAAATAGAGATAAAATGGGACGCTACTCCGTTTTTATACCTATATACAAATGCTACTTATCAAGATTTAAGAGATGTACGAGAGTATGATGCTGGTAGTAGCAACCCTAATTCAACTCAAGGAAAAAGAATGCCTAATATTCCTTATTTATTTGCCAATGTAGGTTTTGAAATACACAAAAACAATTTATTTGGAGGTAAAGAACAAAACAGCCGACTATTTGTAAATGGAAGTTTTGTAGAGGAATATTTTTATGATTTTGAACAAAGCATCTATCAAGAACGTCGTATTCCAAAATCTTTGATTTTTGATATGGGATTAGAACACAGCTTCAAAAACCAAAGTGTAATTATTGGTTTTCAAGCCAACAACATAACCAATCAAAAAGTAATTTCAGAATTTAATCGTCCCTTACCAAAACGCAATTTTGCAGTGAAGTTAAGATATATTATGAAGTAAAAATATAATAATTAAAAACGAATATAAAAATAATTTAATAACTAAAAAATAAATAAAATGAATGTAATTAGCAAAAGTTGGCAACTTATAGCCTTGTGTGGTATGTTTTTATTAACAACAGCTTGTGATAAAGATGACCCCGAAACCCCTATTAATAATGAAACAAAGGACATTTTAATTGGAACAACCAACGTAAATCCTGACGGGCATTCAGGTAGTAACTTTATACAATTAATTAAAAATATTGACAAAGCCAATTATAAAAACAAAACGGCATTACCTATAAACTTTGGTTCAATTCCCGTTTTATATAAAAACTGGGCTTTTGATGTTTCTGCATTTTCAAATGATGGAATGTTAAATAAATTTGAACGGATAGATGAAAAAACACTACAAAAAACAGCTTCTTTACAACTTCCATCAGGGGCATTAGCCGATCAAATAGCTTTTGAAAGTACTGGAAAGGCTTATGCTTCCATTCGGAATCAGGGAAAAATAATTGTGTTTAACCCTACTACTATGAAAAAAACATCAGAAATTGATTTATCCGAGTATGGAGTAGGAGACAAAAATCCTGATCCTTCTGGTATGATTATAAGAGATGGCAAACTTTATGTAGCTCTTAACCAAGTAATAGGTCATTTTCCTGATGTAAAACGACCTTATTCCGATGTGTTAATTATAGACACTAAAACAGACAAGCCTATAAAAATGATTACCGAAAAAAAGAGTGGGTTTTCCTACCCTTCTCGTCCTGCCGACCCTAAAACAATGTTTATGGATGAAAATGGAGATATTTACATTGTTTGTATGAGTCATTTCGGAACAAAAGGCGATAATATTGGTATTTTACGAATTAAAAATGGAACTACAGAATTTGATTCTGACTACATTTTTACTCTTAATAAAACGTCAATTGAGGGAGAAAGTCATAAGCCTAATTTATTTTGGTTATCTCAATATGGTGGTAATGGAAAATTGTATGGATTGGTTCAAATATACGCTTATCATTCAGCAACCCCTAACTATGTTACCGACCGTACTAATTTAGCCGTAGAAATAGATTTGAAGAATAAAACCATAAAAAAATTGCCCGATTTTCCAAGAGGTAATAGTTACGGAAGTATCGGTCTTTACAAAGGTAAAATAGTGGTAGGTATTGCATCAGAAAATAGTAAAGGCTACCATATTTACGACCCAATTACAGGAAAAGGAACTCCTCAACCAGTAATTACCGTAGAGGGTGAACCTACTTGCTTTAGACACTTTGGAGAGAAGTATTAATTTAGATTTTAAAAGCCATTTAAAACAAAGTTTTAAATGGCTTTTTATTCCAGTAAATTCAAATAGCAAATGGTATAAATAGCCAAAGGCAAAGCTTGTATTATGTTAAAATTACAACTTTTAGTTATTTACGGAACTATGATACTTTAGTGTATAGAGTTTTATTTTATAAAATTTGATAGCTTTCTTGCTGACACTATTTAATTATAAATCATATTATTCACTACTCAACAACTTTATTTTCTTCGATATTTTTAATAATTTCCTCCGATAAATCTACCTTTAAACATCTGTAAAAATCATAAAAACGGACTGTTTTTTTAACGTTACTGTTGTTCAAACAATCAATTATTTTAGGAACTCCTATTTCTTTTATTACCTCATACAGTACGATTGCTCCCTTATTAGCTTCTAAATAATCTGTTCCGTCGGCGAGTAATAAGGAGGGTTCGGTATTAGGCTCGTTATTGCTAAGTTTACCGTAAATATCTTTCTTTTTTTGTCGTATTTTATCCAAGCTATCTTTACTAAATTCTTTTTCAACTAACAACAACCCAAAGGCTTCCGGTAATGCTGTTGATAACATTTCCGCTCCTTGAACATTGGCTATTGTTATATTTTGTTGCAAATACTGTTTAAAAATTTGAGCCGAAACCGTTTGATAAATATATGCTTTTTCTTTTAATTGAGAAGTGTTGGCAACCCAGCCTTGTTTTTCTGAAATAGCTATTGTGTTAGGAAAATTATAAAAATCATCATTATTCCAATGTGATATTTCTACAAAACGAAGTTCTTTTACATTAAAACTCGGAATTATTTTTTGATAAAAGGCAATTGATTTTTCAATAGCATTTTTATAAAAGGCAATGTTAAACAGATGCTTTGGATTTGCCATAATTTCATAATTTACTCCTTTAAACAACTGTTTTTCAAAAACCTTGTAGTCCGCTGTCCCAATACACCAGTTAAACGAAGACGGATTTTCAATTTTATACGTATAAGCAATACGATTGCCCAGTTCTTGTTTTTCTATAAATTTTCCGGCACTTATCGGTAGCTGATTTTTATGTACATTTATTGTTATTTTTCCTGTAACTTTTTCGGCATCTGTACATAAATAATCTTCTTGCATCGAGTTTTTATCATCAATAGCAGCCATTCTGGATGGTAATTTTTTTAAACCATTGTCTTCTCTGCTTCTGTTTTCGGTAAGTTCTCTGTCGGAATCGTAGCCAATAGTTGGCAAAAAGTCTTTAACATTTGCAAACGAACCGTTTTGGGTAATATTATTTTGCAATTCGTGTTGCGATAAGCCTACATATTGCTTTTTTGCTATGATTGAAAGGTTAAAAACACTATCTTTCAATGCCTTTTTAGGAATTTTATACTTGTATAAATGATGAACAACATCTTTAAAAACAGACTTCACCTCTTGATGGTCAATTTTTATTTTTTCAACTGAAATAAATTTAGGAAAATTTAAAACCAACGTATCCGTATTTGTTTTTGAAAACAATTCAATATTTGCTTGATAGTGCAGTGTTCTTTTTTTAGGCAAATAATCAATATTTAAATCTATTTTTTGATATTTTGGATGTGCTATTTTGCTTAAATAACTGTATGTTTTTTCATAATTTGATTTTCTTGTTTCCTTTTGAGCAACGGTTTCAAAATTTTCAGTAGCATAAATTTGTTTGTTTAGGTAATATTGAAATCCAAAAAACACAAAAAACAACATAAAAACAAGTATTTTAGGAATTGTAAAAAGCTGATTTCCTTTTAGTTTTGTTTTAAGCGAACGAGTTACGCCTCTGTTCCATAACCAAATTCCGATAAGCACAAAAGCAAGTGCTAAAACAATCCACATAAAATTGAACCAATGTGCCGATTTTTGTAAAATTCCGTAGCCACTTAACTCCGAAAAATCCGCAACTCCTGGAGTCATTGCATAGCCAAAGCGGACTTGTTCTTGAAGTCCCATATCAAACGAAATGATGGTAAATAAAAAATACCCTACGGATAAAATGTGTGTTATTAATCGGTTTCCTGTAAGTCCGCCAACAAAAAACACCAAACAGATAAACAGCATAAAATTGCCCAAGCCCCAACGAAAGCCAAAAATATCAATTAAATATCTTTTAAAGTCTATTATTTCTATACCGCCTCCTAAAATAAATTGCGATATGATTCCTATCATCATAAAAGAAAAACACAATACAATGGCAACTCCCAAAAATGCTATTAATTTAGAGGTTTGCGTAACCCAAACAGGAATGGGTAAGGCATCGGTTATTTGCCAAATATCTACGGTTTTTTCTTTAAAAAACAATTCGCCTGACCAAATCATTAATAAAATAACGATAAACACACCCCAAGGAAGCCTAAAATAAGTCATATTACTGGTTAAAGGAACTTCGCTACCAATGTAATAATTAGCATTAAACATTACATTTTGTAAAAAAATCATCAAACAAATTACTCCTATAATAATTTTAAAAGAAGAAGGACGAACAACGTTTAAAAATTCAATTTTTGCCAGTCGAAATAATTTATAAATATATTCTTTAACCGAATGTTTTTTATGGGTATTTATATGGTGGTTTGCAATTTGTAATTTTGCAATATGCGAATTGTCAAGTTTATTTTTAATCGTATCGGATTTCCCTGCTGTTATAAAATTTTTAAACGAAAATTTAAAAAATGCCAATACAAATAAAACAATACTTATACTTATCCATACAATTCTATTTAATAAAAGATAACCGCTTAAAGGCACAAAACCTGTGTTTTTTTCGGTAGTGCTAATATGGCTTAAATAATTTTGTAGTGAAACGTGTCCTGACGGGTCTAAAACATAGCCTACCCAAGACTCGCCACCTGTTTCATAAAAACTTTGCATTATAACAAAAAGCATTACCATTAAAAAACTTGCCAAATAACCTACTGCCATTTTTTTTGTATATACCAAACAACAAAAAATTAGCGACACGTACATTAGCACATTAGGAATAAAGAAAATTAAAATAGCGTGTAGTGTTTGCAAATAAGGCATTTCACCAAATCGGTTTGCTGTTCCTATTCCAGAATAAGGCATTAGCATTGTTCCTACAAAAAGCCCTATACTTACTATAAAAAGATACAAAAATGCCGAAATATAACGAGCCGTAAAAAACTTTTTTTCATTAATAGGAAAGGTGTATAACCAATCGGCTGTTTTATGCTGAATGTCTTTATACAGAACACCGCCTGTTGTAATAACAATAATAATTACCATTAGCATACCCAACCCTGCATAATTTCGGTAAATAATAGCTGGAGCATTCATTAAAACCCCATCGTTTACATAGTAATCAAACGAGCCTTTGGCATACCAAATGGCTTGAAAAACGAGCATTAAAAAGAAAACAGGTGTTATCCAACTAAAAACACGTGCTTTTAGTTCATTTTTTATAATATTAATTATTGTTTTCATAACTTATTGGTTTGCAATTAGATTAAAATAAGCATCTTCTAAAGTAGGTGATTTTCGCCAAGAGTTAGGTGTTGGCATATCATCTGAAAGCAATGTAACAAGCATTTTTCCTGCGTAAAATCGGTTAGAGATTACAGTATAGTTTTTTTGATAGTCGGCTAATTCTTTTTTGTCTATTTGCAGTTCCCACAATTTTTCATTTAATGATTCTTCTACTTGTTGCGGATTTCCGTGCAGTAATAATTTTCCTTCGCCAATAATTGCCATATCATCGCATAAAGTACTTACATCTTCCACAATATGAGTAGATAAAATAACAACTGAGTTTTCGCCCAGTTCGGACAATAAATTGTAAAATCGGTTACGTTCCATTGGGTCTAATCCTGCAGTAGGTTCATCTACAATAATAAGTTGCGGATTTCCTATCAACGCCTGTGCAATACCAAAACGTTGTTTCATTCCGCCAGAATAACTGTCTAATTTATTGTTTTTTACTTGGTATAAGTTTACCCGATTAAGTAGATTTTCAACCAAATCTTTTCGTTCATTTTTATTAACAACCCCTTTCATATCTGCTAAATGAAGGAGCAGTTCTTGTGCTGTAATATTAGGATATACACCAAAATTTTGTGGTAAATAACCAAGGACTTTTCGTAGTTCATCGGGTTGCTTAAACACATCTATTCCATTAAAATGTATGTTTCCTGTATCGGCATCTTGCAATGTAGCAATGGTACGCATTAGGGTAGATTTTCCTGCTCCGTTTTGTCCTAAAAGTCCAAACATTCCTTTATTTATAGTTAAACTGATATCTTGTAAGGCTTTTACACCATTGCCGTAGATTTTTGATAAGTTTTGTATTTCGAGTTTCATACGTTTTGTGTTTATTTAATATTGAGTTGGTTATTCCTTTTTTAAAATCCATCCGCCATAAATAGCCGATTGAAAAAAGCGTATTGGTTTTGAAAAACCTGTTTTTTGTAATATTTGACTCAACCTTTCTTCCGAAATAGGGTGTACTCTTTCGGGTAGCGTTTCCAAACGGTCTTTAATAATAAGCCCTTCCACCTCTTTGGGTAATAATTTTTCCATCAATTTTAAATTGACTAAAAAAGTTGCTTTATCGCCAAAAATATCTAATAAAATTAGCGTTGCCCCTTCTTTTAATTTATCTGAAATACTTTGTAAAAGAGCTTGTTTTGTACCATCATCTTTCATAAAATGAAGTACTAATAAAAGCGTAGCTACATCGTATTTTTTATTGGCAGAAAGTTGGTTTACTTCTCCTTGAATAATCGTAACTTGCGGATGCTTTTTTAATTTCTGTTTAGCAATTTTTACCATATCGGGCGATGGGTCAATTCCTGTAATATTCCAAGAATTATGTTGAGGCATTGCCAAACAATTCATTTCATTACCTGTACCACAACCAACTACCAAAATTTCTTTGGCATCGGGTTGTTCCATTTCAATAATTTTGGGTACGGTATCAATTACAAATTGATAATTAATAATCCAAGTTTGTGTAAAGTTATCATATTTTGATGCTCTTTCGTTTTCAAAAAGTTCTATGTGTTTCATAGGGTTTCTTTGTTGTTAAATTCTTTAAAAGTGTTAAAAATAACAATTAATATCCAAATGGTAATTACAATATCAATTGCTGTTGCTCCAAAATAAATTCCTCTAATACCAAACCATTTGGGCAATAGCAACATTGCTGGAACGTAAAAAACTAATTGACGAGCCAATCCAATAATACTCGCTGGTTTTGGACGGTTAATAGCTGGCATATAGGTTAAGGACATAAACACAAAAGGCAGTACAGGAATAATTGCCATAAATACTCTAAAATTTAAAATTTCACTTGCCGATATTTGAGCTTCGGGAAGCACCATTTTTATACTTGTTTCAGGAAAAATAATTAGTAAAACGGTAAGCGGAAAAACAATCCAAAATCCTGTTTTACAAAATAATAAGAAGCTGTTTTTTACCCTTTCGTATTGTTTAGCTCCATAATTTACACCTAAAACAGGCTGTAAAGCACGCATTAAGCCAAACAGTGGTGTCATTAAAAACATTTGAATACGAATAGCAGCAGCAAAAAATGCCAGATCGGAAGTAGTGCCTATTTTTACAATGGCATTAAGCACTACAACGGATTGTATAAGGCTCATTATACTCATTATCAATCCCGGAAAACCAAGTTTTAAAACATCGTTAAACGTGTTTTTATCGTAGGTAAATGTTAGTATTTTTGTAGGAAAAGAGGCTTTATTTTGTTTAAAATACACGTAACCTACAATACAGTAAATGAACATTCCTATATTGGTTGCCCAAGCGGCACCATCAACATTCATATCAAAATATAAAATAAAAACAGGAGTTAGTATAACGTTTATCACCAGTCCGTAAGTCATCATAATGGCGGCGGTTTTCATTTTTCCTTCCGAACGAACAATAAAATTGAGTTGCAATGCGTAAATCCACAGTGGTGCGGCAAGTAATGTAATTTTAAAATACCGAACGCCATAGGTTAAAATTTCACCGAAACCGCCCATCATTTTAATCAATTCTTCTGCAAAAATATAGGTAGGAATTGCAAAAACAATCGTTGATAGCAGGGTTACTAAATTGGCATTTGGCATTACTTTTTGTACTGTTTTCATATCGTTTTCGCCTAACAAAATACTTATTTTATTTCCTGCCCCCATACCTACCCAAGAGCCAAGACCTAATAAAATTCCTGTAAGTGGATATGCCAAAGCTACGCCTGACAAGGCTTCTTCACTCAACAGCTGACCAATGTAAATGGTATCCATAAAAGAATTCAATCCAAATAATACCATTGCAATAATGGCGGGTAAGGATAGTTTCCACATTACTTTAGGCAATGTTTCGGTTAGTATAAATTGCTTTTGTTGTTGTCTTATATCCATTGCTTAGTTTTTGAAATAATAGGTTGCCATTTTTTATATCCGCTAAAAAGTAACACGACAGTTAACAGCAAAATAGTGCTGTCAAAAATGATGTAAAACGTATTTTGTGAAATAAAAATATGTGTAGCCCATAAACATAACACCAAGGGCGTAAGCATTATACTTCCTAAAATATATGTTCGTTTAAATACTAATAGTAAACCGCACAGTAGCTGAAAAAAACCGACAAAAAACAAGTAGCCTGTTTGTTGTAATAAGTTATAAAACTGAAAAAACAACGGATTGCAATCGGCAGCATTGGCTTTAAAAACCGATGGGTCATAGGGCAAAAATAGTTTTTCAATTCCTGCGTATATAAACAGTAAAGCTACTATAAAACGGAATATGTAAATTAATATTTTCATAAAAAATTCTCTTTAAAAAGTTATGTTAAGAGTTGCTCCTAACATTCTTGGATTATTTATTTTAGTACTTGGCAGATAAAAAGGATAGGCAAAAATAATATGCTTTTTATCGGCTATATTTCTTACCCATAAAGAGAGGCTGTAATTTTTATAATTTGCCGTTGCTCTTGCATTGAATAAACTAAATGCTTTTTGTTCAATTTGGTTGGCATAATCAAAAAATTGGTCTCCTGTAAACTTCCACTCTCCTCTTATCGAAAATTTAAGGTCTTTGCTAAAATTGGTAGTATAAGTTAAAGCATTAAAAGAAGTTATATTAGGCGATTGAATAGGTTTGTTGTTTTTTAAATCAGTAGGTGTTAAACCACCTTTTCCGTCAGAAACAAAATAAGGGAGTTTGTTGTATTTTGCATTGATATATCCTAAATTACCGTCAAACTGTAACCCTTTTGTTATTAAGTACGAAAATTCTAATTCTGCTCCTTTTGAATCTACTTCACCAATATTTACGGTTGCAAAATTGCTTGGTCCTGTAAGAGTATATATTTGTTGGTCGGTTAGGGTAATCCAAAAACCAGAAATATTGGCTCTAAATCGTTTGTTTTTTGATAAGAATTTATAGCCCAATTCATAATTATTAGAAAATTCAGGTTCAAATTCTAAATATTTTGGGTCGGATGTAAACGGGTTTACACCTCCTGCTCTGTATCCTTTAGAATAAGTGGCGTATATTGAGTTTTGGTCATTTATTTTATGTAGTAAAGAAACTTTTGGGCTAAATGAGTTGAATTTTGCATCTCTTTTAGACTTTGGCATCATAGGCATTGTTTTTTTAATGCTTAAAACTTCTAAATTTCCTTTGGTTTCTAACTCACTTTTTTCAATTTCGTATCTTCCCCCTATGGTTAGTTTTGTTCCAAAATCAAAATTGTACGCCAATTGACCGTAAAAAGCATAGCTTTCTACATTTGTTTTAGAAAATTGCAAGGTATTGTATGGAGTAGGAATGGTCATTCCTCCAGCTTTAAGTGGTGGCGAGTCTTTACCAAATCGGTAGGCTATATTTTCCATTTCTTTTCCTGTCATATAAAAAAATCCTGCGGTATAGTTTAACTTGTCGTTAAAAACAGCACCGCTTAACTTTAGTTCTTGAGTAAAGTACCTTTGTATCGGTTTTTCTTTATCAACACTATGCGTAAAATAAGATTGAAAGTCTTTAGGAGTTCCGTCTAAATCCCAAATTCCGTAGCGTAAATCTACTTCTTGAAATGCCGAAATACTTTTTACCGAAAAATTATTACTAAAATAATCAACCACTAATGAATTTGAGATAAACTTTTTTTGCGTTTCTCCTGGATGATTAACTGCTGTTTTATACTGATTTTTAAATGCTTCTTCTTTATTCATACCATACTGATATGAGCCTTGTTGGTCGTAATTTTCCATTCGGAATTGGTAACGGATAGACCAGTTATCAACAGGTAAAAAAGTAAGTTTTGCATTAACACCTAATGTTTTTTCATCTCCAGCACTTTTATTTAAAAAAGAATTGTGATAAAACCCGTCAGATTGAGCGTATAAACCTGATAATGAAAAGAATATTTTATCTTTTAAAAGAGGCGTTTTAACACTTAAACTATACCGTTGATTGTTATAATTTCCGTAAGAAAGTTCCGCAAAACCTTCAAACTTATTGGTAGGATTTTTACTGTTTATAATAAGTACTCCCGCACTTGCTCCTCTACCATAAAGCGTTCCTTGAGGACCTCTTAAAAATTCCATATTATTGATATCAAACATATTAAAAGACATCATATATCCATTAAACGCAGGGACATCGTCAATATAAGTAACCACAGAAGGTAGTTTACTAAAAGAAGTAATTCCTCTAACTGACATATTATAATAACCGCCATCATTGGGGTATATGTTAAAATTGGGGGAAACAACGGTTAGGTCTTTAAACGTCCACAACCTACTTTCTTTCACTTTTTTTGCATCAAAATGAGTTATGGAAATAGGTACTTTTATAGCTCTATTCTCCTTTTTTTCGGAGGTTACTACAATTTCGTTTAAAGCGTAAACATCTTCTTTTAGCTCCACGACTATACTTTGCGGTTTTGTGTTTTTAACTGTTAGTTTTTTTGTAATTTTTGAATAGCCCAACGCCCCCACTTCAAACACATATTTTCCTTGTTTTAAAGATTGAATAACAAGTGTTCCTTCACTATTTGAATATCCGTAAATAGAGTGATTTAAGATTTTAAAATAAGCCCCTTCAATAGGGGTTTTGTTAGTGTTCAACACTTTTATTTTTATTTGAGCAGTACTAACTGTGCTTATAAGAAAGAATGTTAGTATTGATAGAATTAGTTTCTCCATTTT
>FUHQ01000017.1_pt1 | contig 14212 bp, 14 predicted proteins | sample 1003131 | NCBI WGS metagenome assembly FUHQ01 (sample SAMEA4075884, study PRJEB14783) | cnidarian metagenome | reverse complement strand
TAACTAATGTTACTTTCTCGTGCTTAATGGAATTTTTATATTCGCAGGGTTATGAGTTCTCTATTCTAAATTTTAGAGGAGTTATATACACTTAACAAAATATAGCAATATGAAAAAAATAGCATTAATCTTTATCGGAGGCATTATACTTGTTGGCTGTTCTAATAAAAAGAAAAAAGAAAAACAAAAACAAAAATCTATTTCAACCACTGTTACTAAGATTCCCAAAGGGAAGGAACTGTTAGAAAAAAAATGTTTTTTATGTCATAGTCCGTCAGCAAGTGAGGATGTAATAGTAGCTCCTCCTATGATTGCTGTAAAGGCTCATTATATAAAAAGTAATACCTCAAAAGAAGATTTTATAAAGGAGTTTGTTGATTTTGTAAAAAAACCTAATAAAGAAAAAGCAAAATTACATAAGGCGGTAAAGCGATTTAACCTAATGCCGTATCAAAATTATAGTGAAGAAGACCTGAAGCAAATAGCTTTATATTTATTTGATTATCAAATAGAAGAGCCACATTGGTTCAAAGAACATTGGTCAAAACACAACAAAGTAGCCTATATCAATTCAGGAAAAAAAATTGTTAAAGATAATCGACCAAAAACAAAAGTAGAAATCGGGTTGAGTTATGCTCTCGGAACAAAAAAAGTGTTAGGTAAAAACTTAATGGGAACTATTCAAAAAAAAGGAACTTTGGAGGCCTTAAAGTTTTGTAATCATAACGCATATAAACTAACCGACAGTATGTCTGTAAAATTCAAAGCAACGATAAAACGTGTTTCAGACAAACCTCGAAATCCGAAAAACACAGCAAATAAAGAAGAATTAGCAATTATTGATACCTATAAAAAGACGCTTTCAAAGAAAGAAAAATTAAAACCACAAACAAAGGAGGTTAATGGCAAAACACATTTTTATGCACCTATTGTAACCAATACGATGTGTTTGCAATGCCATGGGAAACCCAACAAACAAATAAAACCAACAACATTAGAAAAATTAGCTTCTTTATACCCTACCGATAAAGCTCAAGGGTATAAAGAAAATCAACTAAGAGGCATTTGGAGTATTACTTTTGAGAAGTAACACTATTGTAAGTTTTATTTGAGTAAATTGAGAGTTAAAATGGTATTAGCTACTGGCTTTTAGTTTTATAGATGTTGTTATTAAAGGCTAACAGCTAATAGCCAAAAGCAAAACCTGTATTATATTAAAATTACGAATTTTATTCGTTTTCTAAACTATATAGTGGTTTATTTTTTGAGTAAAAAAAGTTAAAATAGTATTTAAATAAACATCTGTTATAGAAAATTACGGAATAGGTACAATCAAACCACAAAATTTATTTTTTATACAATATAATATAACAAATGTTTTAAAAAATACGTAATTTAGCGGACTTTCATTTTATTTAAGAAAAATGACACAAAACGATAGAAAAATACGAGAAAAACTCAAGCAAAAGACTTGGAATGAAATAAAGACCAATGATAGTTGGGCTATATTTAAAATTATGGCGGAATTTGTAGATGGTTACGAACGTTTAAGTAAAATAGGGCCTTGCGTAACTATTTTTGGTTCTGCACGAACAAAACCTGACAATCCATATTATAAATTGGCAGAAGAAATTGCTTATCAGCTCACCCAAAATGGGTTTGGTGTAATTACCGGAGGTGGCCCGGGAATTATGGAGGCAGGAAACAAAGGAGCAAATAGAGGAAAAGGCGTTTCGGTAGGGTTAAATATTGAATTACCTTTTGAACAACACGACAATCCTTGGATAAATTCCGGTATGAGCTTAGATTTTGATTACTTTTTTGTACGAAAAGTAATGTTTGTAAAATACTCGCAAGGCTTTGTGGTAATGCCCGGTGGTTTTGGTACTATGGACGAACTATTTGAGGCAATTACACTGACACAAACCAATAAAACAGGACGTTTTCCTATTGTTTTAGTAGGTTCAAAATTTTGGAGCGGTTTGTTGGAATGGTTAAAAAACACATTATTAGAGGAAGGAAATATAAGCCCAGAGGACTTAAAATTGTTTCGTGTGGTAGATACTGCAGAAGAGGCCGTAGAACATTTTAATAAATTTTACACAAAATATAAATTAAAACCCAATTTTTAAGTTTTTTTTACTATCTTGGCGAATATTTTTTCATTTTTGTTAAAAATTAAGATTATTTTATTTCTTATAGCTTTCTTGAGTATCATTTATGTTGATGCTCAAGAAAATGCTATAAGTATAAAAGCTCATTTATTCCCTAAAAAAAACATAGTAGAAATACAACAAAACATTACTTTTTTTAATAAATCAAAAGACACTTTACAAAACATTTTTCTGCATAATTGGGCAAATAGTTTTCAAAATAATGAAACACCTTTGGGTAAACGTTTTTTGGAAGACTATAAAAAAGACTTTTATTTTTCTAAAGAAAAAAACCGAGGAAATACTAAAATTTATAATTTATCCATAAACTATGTCGCTTCATCGTTTAAGGAACTTAAAAACCAACCCGATATATTAAAAGTAGCACTTCATAATCCTTTGTACCCAAATGATAGCCTTGTTGTAAATGTTACTTATGTGGTGAAAATACCTGATGCAAAATTTACAGGATACGGAAAAACCCCTATGGGTTATCATCTTCGTTTTTGGTATATTACTCCAGCTGTATATAAGAACGGATGGCAGCTAATGAGTAACCTTAATATGGACGATTTATACCAAGATATTGCTAATTTTACGATTGATATTGATGTTCCCTCAAAGTATAATGTTGAAAGCAATTTATATCAATATAAAACCCAAAAAGGAAAAATTAACAACTATTATTTAGTAGGAAAAAACAAAAAAGACATTATACTACATATTGATACACGGAAAATATTTAACGATTTTCAAACCCAAAACACTCTTGTAAGAACTGATATTTTTGATAAGGAAATCGACCATAAAAACACTTCAAAAATTATAGCAAGAGAAGTGAAATTTATTGAAGATTTTATCGGAAAACACCCCAATACAGAAATTTTAATAGACGGAGGAACGGTAAATAAAAACTCTTTACAAGAAATATACGGACTTCCTGATTGGCTAAATCCCTACCCTAAACACTTCAGGTGGGAAATGCGTTTTTTTAAAGCACTTACATCTAAGTATATAGATGATGTTTTGCTACTAAATAAACGAAAAGACTATTGGCTAAACAACGGAATTAAAACATTTTTAATGATGGAATATTTAAAAAAATATTATCCCAATGTTACTGTACTCGGTAAATATTCCAAAATATGGGGAGTGAAAACATATAACTTAGCCAAACTAAAACAAAGCGATAAATTCTCTTTCTTATATCAATTTAGTGCTAGAAAATTTTATGACCAACCATTAACAACATCAGCAGATTCATTGTCCAACTTTAATAGAAAAGTAATAAGTCAATACAAAGCAGGTTTAGGGTTAAAATACCTGCAAGATTTTGTAGGAGATAGCATTTTAAAAATATCATTGAAAGAATTTTATGAAAATAATAAATTAAAAATAAGTAATAGTAATTCATTTTCTAAAATACTGCAAAAGAAAACCGATAAAGACCTCAGTTGGTTTTTTGAAGATTATATAAAAACAAATAAAAAAATTGATTATACCATAAAAAAAATAGAACAAAAAAAAGACAGCCTACAAATTACAATAAAAAATAACCGAAAATTCACTGCTCCTGTAGCCTTATACGGAGTTAATAATAAAAAAATAGTTTTTAAAAAATGGATTACAGGTATTGACTCTACGAAAACAATAACAATAGAAAAAGGAAAATTTGACAGACTTTCTTTAAACTACGAAAATATTTATCCAGAATATAACACCTTAGACAACTGGAAGAGTATAAAAAGAAGATTACTTAACAAACCATTGCAATTTAGGTTTTTACAAGACATAGAAAACCCCTACTATAACCAAATTTATTTTCAACCTGAATTTTCATACAACTACTACGATGGGGTAATTATTTCTTCTTCTTTTCACAACGAACCCATTATTGCTCATAATTTGGGCTTGTACATATCTCCTTCATATGCTACAAAAAGCAACTCGCTAACAGGTGGTTTTAATCTTTCGTACAGTCATTACCCTTCTAAAAAAAGTAGTATATATCGAACCATTTATGGGGTATCTGGAAGCTACTCGCATTATGATAAAAGTTTAGCGTATAGGTCTTTTAATTCGTATGTGAAATTTGAATTTAAACGAAATTCACTACGAGATGTTGGAGGACAATTTTTAAATATTAATATTAGTTCCATAAACAAGGAAATTCCTAAAAATGTTGTTGCTACGGATAAAGATAAGTACGCCGTACTAGGAATACATTATTTTAAAAGCAAACCCAATGTTATAAAAGGAATACAATACGATATTGGAGGGGAGTTAGGAAAAAAGTTTTCTAAGTTTACTGCAGAATTTCGCTACCGACAACTTACTGGAAAACATAGAAGAATGGATTTTAGGGTTTTTGCAGGATTGTTTTTACACAATAAAACCAATGGGGATTATTTCAGTTTTGGTTTGGATCGTGCAAACGACTACCTGTTTCAACTTAATTATTTTGGTCGCTCGGAAGAAATAGGTTTTTTTAGTCAACAATTTATTTTGGCAGAAGGTGGTTTTAAATCAAAACTAAACACACGATTTGCAAATAAATACATCACTGCTTTTAACTCAAGTATCGGAATTTGGCGATGGATAGAGGTTTATAATGATATAGCTTTACTAAAAAATAAAGGTAAAAAAATTTACAAAGCCTATGAAAATGGAATACACCTAAACTTTGTTCCCAATATTCTTGAGGTTTATTTTCCTTTTTACTCTAACAATGGTTGGGAAATTACACAGGCTGCCTATCCTCAAAAAATGAGATTTGTACTTACCTTAGATATTGATGCGATTTACAACTTTGTTCGTAGAGGTTTTTTGTAAAATACTCAATAAGAAGCGTTGCTACATTGCTATTTTACGAATACCGTAAAAAAAAAGAATATTTTTAAAATTCATTTAAAAAAGCTATATTTGTAGCATTCCAAAACTTATAATACTATTATGATATCAAATATAGAAAAAACCGACACCTTAAAATTATCGTTTACAGATTTTAGAAAAGAGGTTTTAAACGATTATAAAACAGCACGAATTAGTCGTGAATGCTCTTTATTAGGGCGTAGAGAGGTATTTACAGGAAAAGCAAAATTCGGAATTTTTGGCGATGGAAAAGAAGTACCGCAATTAGCAATGGCAAAGGCTTTTAAAAACGGTGATTTTCGCTCTGGATATTATCGTGACCAAACCTTTATGATGGCTATTGGCGAACTGACACCTAAACAATTTTTTGCAGGGCTGTATGCTCATACTGATATTGAAGCCGATCCAATGTCCGCAGGACGACAAATGGGCGGACACTTTGCTACTCATTCGTTGGATAAAAATGGGAATTGGAAAAACCTAACCGCTCAAAAAAATTCATCTTCCGATATATCGCCCACCGCAGGTCAAATGCCTCGATTGGTAGGGTTAGCTCAGGCATCAAAAATATACAGAAATGTAAAAGGACTGGAGGGCTTTACAAATTTTTCCAACAACGGAAACGAAGTAGCTTGGGGAACAATAGGTAATGCAAGTACTTCTGAAGGAATTTTTTTTGAAGCTATTAATGCAGCAGGAGTTTTAGAAATTCCTATGATTATGAATGTTTGGGACGATGAATATGGAATATCCGTTCACGCAAAACACCAAACAACCAAAGAAAATATTTCTGAAATTTTACGAGGATTTCAACGTACTGAAAAATCAAACGGATATGAAATTTTTGTAGTAAATGGGTGGGATTATGTAGAATTAATTGACGTATATCAAAAAGCCTCTAAAATGGCTCGAGAACAACATATTCCAATATTAATTCACGTAAAAGAACTTACACAACCACAAGGACACTCTACTTCTGGCTCTCACGAACGCTACAAATCAAAAGAGCGACTGGAATGGGAAAAAGAACACGACTGCATTGCTAAAATGCGTAAGTGGATTCTTGATTTTGAATTACAAGACGAATATGGGGAAATCTTGTGTTTTGTAGAAAATGAAGAAGAACTTATCGCCTTAGAAAGAGCTGCTAAAAAAGAAGTTTCTGCAGCAAAACGTGATGCTTGGAATGCTTTTTCAAGTGAAATAAAAGCATCGGTTTTTAAAGCAGTTAAACTGTTAGAAAACATTGCAGATAAAAGTACTAACAGAACATTTATAAACAAATACAAATCGGATTTACAAGCTATTTCAGAACCTATCCGTAAAGATATTATGGTTACTTGTCGAAAAGTGTTGCGACTTATTCGTGATGAAGACTTTCCAGAAAAAATAGCTTTGCAAGATTATATTAAACAACAACTTGAAGTAGCTCATCAAAAATATTCGACACATTTAATGAGTGAAAATGAGAATGCAGCCTCTTATGTAAATACCATCAAACCTACTTATGGCGAACAGGAAAATTTAGTTGATGCTCGTATTATTATGCGTGATAATTTTAATGCTATTTTGTCAAAACGTCCTGAAGTTTTAATTTTTGGAGAAGATGCTGGGTATATTGGCGATGTAAATCAAGGATTAGAGGGATTACAAGAAAAATACGGAAAACTAAGAGTTTCTGATACTGGTATTCGTGAAGCTACCATTATAGGGCAAGGAATAGGAATGGCAATGCGAGGATTACGTCCTATTGCTGAAATACAGTATTTAGATTATCTTTTATACGGATTACAAATAATGAGTGATGATTTAGCTACATTGCATTACCGTTCGGCAGGTCGTCAAAAAGCACCATTAATTGTTCGTACAAGAGGACATCGTTTAGAAGGAATTTGGCATTCAGGCTCTCCTATGGGAGGTATTATCAATAATGTTAGAGGTATGCACGTTTTAGTACCACGAAATATGACTCAAGCTGCAGGATTTTATAATACTTTGTTAGAGAGTGATGAACCAGCATTGGTTGTTGAATGTTTAAACGGTTATCGATTAAAAGAGAACAGACCTACAAATTTAGGAGAATTTAAAACACCTATTGGAGTCGTTGAAAAAATTAAAGAAGGAACAGATATTACAGTTGTTTCTTACGGTTCTACTTTACGATTAGTAGCAGAAGCGGCGAAAGAATTAGCACAAGCAGGTATCGATATTGAAATTGTTGATGTACAGAGTTTATTGCCTTTTGATATTCATCACGATATTGTAAAATCAATAGCAAAAACAAATCGTCTATTGATTATTGATGAAGATGTTCCTGGAGGAGCATCGGCATATTTGTTACAGCAAATTTTAGACGTTCAAAATGCGTATCAATATTTAGATAGCAAACCACAAACACTAACAGCAAAAGCACACCGTCCTGCTTATGGCACTGACGGAGATTATTTTTCAAAACCATCAATAGAAGATATTTTTGAAAAAATATATGAAATTATGAACGACTCAAATCCAACAAAATTTAAAAGTCTATATTAGTAGTGTAAGCGATAAGAGGCTATAAAATTAAATGACATTATAATAAATATACAATTATGGTAGGAATAATAATGGGAAGCGATTCTGATCTTCCAATAATGCAAGAAGCAATTGATATTTTAAAGGAATTTGGAATTGAGGTAGCCGTTGATATTGTATCAGCACACCGAACTCCTGAAAAACTATTCAATTATGCAAATAATGCTCATAAACAAGGAATACAGGTTATTATTGCTGGTGCAGGAGGTGCGGCTCACTTACCTGGAATGGTTGCCAGTATGAGTCCGTTACCTGTTATTGGCGTTCCTGTAAAGAGTAGAAATTCTATTGATGGGTGGGACTCTGTTTTATCTATTTTACAAATGCCTGGAGGGGTTCCAGTAGCAACAGTAGCTTTAGATGGAGCAAAGAATGCAGGTATTTTAGCTGCTCAAATTTTAGGAGCTTCGAATCAAAAAGTTTTAAATAAAATAATTACCTATAAAGAAAACCTAAAACAAAAAGTGGAAAAAGCATCTGAAAAAATAAGAAGTTAAATAGTATAAAAAAGACCTATTTATGTATTAAATAGGTCTTTTTTTTAAGTGTTTGAGCTGTTTTTATTATTTTTCAGCAACTACCTCAAATACAATATCAGCAACTACACTTCTGTGTAAGCGTATAGCGGCATTGTATTTTCCTAATCGTTTAATATTACCTCCAGTAACTTTGATAAATTTCTTTTCAACTTCTGTTCCTTTTTTTGCTAATGCATCTGCAACATCTGCATTGTTAACAGAACCAAATAATTTATCACCTGTTCCTACTTTAGAAGTAATTTTAATTTCGTATCCTTTAATAGCAGTAGCTAATTTATTAGCATCATCTACTAACTTAGCTTCTTTATAGGCACGTTGTTTTAAGTTTTCAGCTAACACCTTCTTAGCGGAAGAAGTAGCTAAAACAGCATATCCCTGAGGGATTAAATAATTACGACCATAACCATTCTTAACAGTTACGATATCGTCTGTAAAACCTAAGTTTTCTACGTCTTTTTTTAATATCAATTCCATAATAATCGTACTGTTTTTATTATTTTAACATATCTCCTACGTATGGCATTAACGCTAAATGACGCGCTCTTTTAATAGCCTGAGCTACCTTACGTTGGTATTTTAATGAAGTTCCTGTTAAGCGTCTTGGTAAAATTTTACCTTGCTCGTTAACTAAATACATCAAAAAGTCAGCATCTTTATAGTCAATGTACTTAATTCCGTTTTTCTTAAAACGGCAATATTTAGATTCTTTTTTGGTTTCAATGTCTAATGGCGTTAAATAACGCACATCTGCTTTACTTCCTCCTTTTGCTTGTTGTTCAATTGATGACATAATTTCTTACTTTTTTTCAGCTTTTACACGTTTTTTTCTCTTCTCAGCCCAAGCCGCTGCGTGCTTGTCTAATTTTACAGTTAAGTAACGCATAATACTGTCGTCACGTCTAAACTCTAATTCAAACGGAGCAACAATTTCACCAGGTGCGTTAAACTCAAATAAGTGATAAAAACCACTTTTTTTCTTTTGAATTGGATATGCTAATTTTTTTAAGCCCCAATTCTCTTTGTGTATCATTTCGGCACCTTTAGAAACCAAATAGTCCTCGAACTTTTGTACTGTTTCCTTTATCTGCGTATCAGATAAAACGGGATTCAAAATGAAAACAGTTTCGTAATGATTCATAATTTTTTAAAAATTTAATTTGCGAGTGCAAAGGTACGCTTTTTTATGTAGGATCAGCAAGAAAATTATCATTTTTTACAAAACAATACCATTCTAACTCTCAATTTACTCGAATAAAACTTAAAATGATATAAATTATTTTAGATGATATTTTTTTGCAAATTCAACAACTCATTTGTTATCAAACAATTAATAAAAAAAGTATTGTTAGAAGAAATATTTTTATTTTTGTAATGTTTTTTTACAGACACTAAACAGATATTACTAACAAAGTTTAGAAATTGTTTTTATAACTTTGTCCTTATGAAAAAATACGTAACCCCATCAAATATAATTTTTGTAGTGCTTGTTGCATTGCTTTTGTACAAACCGTCAAAAACTTGGATTATTAGGCAAATAGCCTTTGCTCCGTCCATAGAAAAGGAAACGGAAAGCCCTCAATTAACTAATTATAACTGGAGTTTAAAAGGACTTAATACTCCAGATGTTGATTTTAATAATCTTAAAGGAAAAGTAATTTTCATAAATTATTGGGCAACTTGGTGTCCTAACTGTGTCGCAGAGAAACCAATGCTTCAACAATTTTATAATGATTATAAAGACAAAATAGTATTTCTATCCATAACAAATGAAGATTGGCAGATAGTAAACGACTTTTTTAAAAAGGATAACTATAATCTCCCCACCTATAATTTAATCTCAACACCTCCTAAATTATTAGACCAAACAAATACTATTCCAGCTACATACATCCTTGATAAAAAAGGACGTTTAAGGGTTTTTAAAACCGGAGCTGGAAATTGGAACAGCAAAAAATTTAGAAATACGTTAAATACAATTTTAACCGATAGTACCTCACATAATGATTAACAAAACAACCATAGATCTTGTTTTTGAAACTGCTCGAGTAGAGGAAGTTATTGGGGAGTTCGTGCAATTAAAAAAAGCGGGTAGTAATCTTAAAGGACTAAGTCCGTTTACTGACGAAAAAACCCCCTCTTTTATGGTGTCACCAGTAAAACAAATATGGAAAGATTTTAGCACAGGAAAAGGAGGAAGTGCAGTTTCTTTTTTAATGGAACACGAACATTATTCATATCCTGAAGCCATTCGGTGGTTGGCAAAAAAATACAATATTGAAATTGAAGAAACCGAACAAACCAATGAACAAAAAGAAAAAGCAAACGACAGAGAAAGTATGTTTTTGGTGTCAAAATTTGCCAAAGATTATTTTCACGATTTGCTAATGAACTCTCAAAATGGTAGAGCAATAGGTTTGTCATATTTTAAGGAAAGGGGGTTTAGAGAAGATACTATTACAAAATTTGATTTGGGCTACTGCAAAGACGAATGGGATAATTTTACTCAAAACGCTATTAAGAAAGGCTATGATTTAAAATATTTAAAATCCACCGGTCTAACTATCGTTAAAGAGATAGGTGGCGGACAAAAAGATCGTATGTTCGACCGCTTTAAAGGACGGGTAATGTTTCCTATACACTCAATGTCGGGAAGAATTTTAGGTTTTGGAGGGAGAATTTTAACCAATAACAAAAAAGCAGCAAAATATTTAAACTCTCCCGAAAGTGATATTTACCATAAAAGTAAAATTTTATACGGAATTTATCACGCTAAAAAAGAAATAGCCAAACAGGATAATTGTTATTTAGTAGAAGGTTATACAGATGTAATATCCTTTCATCAATCGGGTATTGAAAATGTAGTTGCCTCTTCTGGTACTGCCTTAACACCTGACCAAATCCGATTAATAAATCGACTAACAAAAAATATTACCGTGCTGTTCGATGGCGATACCGCAGGAATTAATGCCTCATTACGTGGTATTGATTTAATTCTTGAGCAAGGAATGAATGTAAAAGTACTTACGTTTCCTGACGGCGATGACCCAGATAGTTTTGCAAAGAAAAATTCTGCCGCTACATTAAAAAAATATCTTGAAGAAAATCAGCAAGACTTTATTGAATTTAAGGTTTCTTTGTTAATGAAGGACGCTAAAAACGACCCTATTAAAAAAGCAGGATTAATTCGTGATATTGTTACCAGTATATCTAAAATACCCAATGCTATTCAACGAGAAGTATATGTTCAGGAATGTTCTAAAATTATGGATATATCCGAACGAGTGTTGTTTAGTGAATTGGCACAACTACTCAATAAAGAGTTAAAACAAGAAACAGGACAAACAACACAACAACCTACCTTAGCCCCTGTAAAACAAATTGAAAAACCAAAAACAGATAGCCTGTATATTTTAGAAAAAGAAATTATTAGAATTTTATTACTTTACGGAAATGAACAGGTTAAATTTATAAATTGGATAGATGCATATGATGAAAACGGAAAACATTTTATTGAAAAACAAGAATATAAAAACATTGTTTCTAAAGAAATTTATTTGAATTTGCAAGATGATGAAATTGAGTTTACCAATGACTTGTTTAAGGAAGTCTATTTTGAGTTAATTCATCAGTTAAATCAAGATCAAAAAATATCTACAGACAAACTGATATCACACGAAAACACAAATATTTCAAATTTGGTTACTAGTATTTTAATGGACGAAGAAAAATATACTTTAAGCGACTGGGAACGAAAAGAAATATTTGTAAAAAGCACTGAAAAAACACTTCCTAAATTGGTAAGCGATGCCTTATTAAACATTCGTAGGTTGTTAATTGATAAAAAAGTACATCAAATACTTCAAGACGTAAAAAACAAACAAATTGCACCTGATTTAGAAGCTGTAAACAACTATACAAAATTAAGAAAATTGTTATTTGAAAAACTAAACAGAGTGGTTTAATACAAAGCTTTGTTGTTGGGTGTTAGCTATTAACTTTTGGTTGTTAATAATGGTTTCAGCTATGAGTAGTTACGTGAATTTAGCAATAAATTCCGCAAGTACCAACTACGGCTGAAAATCCGCAGGATTTTCATAAATAGGCAAGCAGTAGCAATTACTTATAGCCATATTTGTTAGCATTTGTTATTATTCGTCAAAGTCAATAACTCCATAGGTTTGACTATAAGGTGTACTAATTTCAATTATGTCAAAGTGAGGATTGATTCCTTTTTTTAATGTTGCTAAAGTTTTTTGTGAACGAGCATCAGAAGTTACAAAATGAGTAATGCTTTTATCTAAATCAGCTTGGGCAAAAAGTTTAGAGTCGTTAGGTATTATTGCTCTAGGTTTTAGTTTTTCGCTAGAAGCTTTGTTTTCTGTGAAAATAACTTTTGCAAATTCACCTGTTCTTTTTGCTTGGTCGAGATTGAATGGAATTATTTGAATATTTCTTAATGGTAAATCTTCTATTGCTCCAATCACGCAATATTCGGCTATGGTAATAGTTGAAACTTTTAAGACAATTTCGTTTTCTAAGAAATACCTAATATGATTTACAACTAAAAAATTTGTATAAATTAATTGAATTATTTTTTGTTCAGATGAAATATAAAATATAAGCATAGCCATAGCTTATGGTTCTATTTTATATTTCATCTGAACAAAAAAGAAACGATTAATATGCGAAGTTTTTAGTTGTAAATCGTATAAAATATCCTTTTGCATTTTTGTGCAATGGGTCTTCATCATTTAATAAGCGAATAAAGAAACTTGTATCTAGTAAAACACTTTTATACTTCATAATCACCTCTTAAATTTAATACCCAATCATCAGGATTTATTCCTTTCCAATTCTTTTTCGCTTTTGATATTAACTTGTTTAAATAATCATTATCAAATTTTGGATTATAGCCTATTAACTGAATCAACTTTAATGATTTGGTGTCTATTTCTCCTGTTTCAATATTTTGTTTTCCATTAGCACGAACTCCAAACTTTTTATATAATAAGTTTTGCTCTTGTTCTTCTAAGAAATCCTTTCCAGTATCAATTGTTATTGAGCCGTAATCCAAAGTATCTAAATGAATATTCGCTTTACTTTTTCCTCCTGCACTTGTAAGTATTCCATAAAAATATAATTCAGCTTCAACCCAAATGTTTTCATTTCTGTAAAATTTTGATTGAGGTGTAATGTTTAATTCAGAACTTTCTTTAAGCGAAGTCTTTATTTCAAAAGAATAGTTTTTTTGAATAGACAGCGTTTGAATGTTTTCAAATGCTCTTGCCGTTTTAATATCCAAAAAGTCAATAGAATTGTTTGCGTCAACTTGAGATAAAACAGCACTAAATCCTATTATTGTTTGCATTGTTGTTTTAAAAACGTGTCTAACAGAGCCTTCTTTTATATCATAAGATATTAATGGTCTTTCTTTTTTGTTATTTGGATACAACAAGTCTTCCACATTTTGCAATAAAGAAGCAATGTGCTTGATGTCATAGTTGTTTGGCTTCAACTCATTGTTGCCAGCTTTTCCTACAACTCTAATCTCTATGTGCTAAGGTATTAACAATTTGTTGTGAGTCTAATTCAATAATTGTATAATTTTATGCAATTATTAAATAGTTTTATATTTTTAGTATCTTTGGCGTAACAAAAAACACCGCTATAATGAATGCACTTGTAGGAAATAAGTTAAAAACCTTACGAAAACAAAAGGGACTAAGCCAAGAAGAAGTAGCAGACTATTTGCATATTAGCCAACCTACCTACGCCAGAATAGAAAAAGGCGAAAGCAATTCGTGGGCATCGTATATAAACAATATTTGCAACCTATACGAAATAGCACCAGAAGATTTGTTAAGGCAAGAAAGCATCGTTGTAAACAAAGACCAGAGGGGAGGTAATGGTGCTTTTGTTATAAACTACAACCTTTCCGATAAACTAATCGCTCAATACGAATCACGTTTACAAGATAAAGATAATTATATCAATAAGTTAGAAAAAATTATCGATAATCTTATGGATAAATAAGTAGGAAGACGGGGGTTGGGAGATGGGAGTTGGGAGTTGGGA
>FUHQ01000016.1_pt1 | contig 14412 bp, 12 predicted proteins | sample 1003131 | NCBI WGS metagenome assembly FUHQ01 (sample SAMEA4075884, study PRJEB14783) | cnidarian metagenome | reverse complement strand
ATATTTCTATTGAGCAAAAATTATTTAATAATTTGTATAAGCTAATTGAATTGACAAGACAAAAGAATAAAGCGAAGCCTTAGTTTTTTAAGGAGGAAGAAAAAACGATTAAAAAACATCTTTTAATCTGTCTATTTGTTCAGAACGTCCTAATAAAATAAGGTAGGTGTCTTTTTTAAGTTTTGTATTCGCTTCTGGATTAATAATATATTGTCCTTTCTTCTTTTTAAAACCAATTACAGTACAGCCCGTTCTTTTTCGTAAATCTAAATCCAAAATAGTTTTACCTATATATTCTTCTGGTAAATCATTTACAGCTATTTCTTTAAGATTTGTATCCAATTCCCCCTCAATAGTCAGTCTATCTACAAATTCAACAACATCCGGAGTTACTACCAGTGATGCCATATGTCCTCCCCCTAATTTATCGGGCATAATTACATTATCAGCACCAGCAAATTTTAATTTCTTATACGAACTTTCATTAGAAGCTCGGCTAATAATTTTACAGTTTTTGTTTAACTGACGTGCCGTTAATACCACAAATAAGTTATCGGCATCAGAAGGTAATGCAGTAATTAATGTCGAAGCATTCGTTATACCTGCCTGTATCAAGGCTTCATCAGATGTTGAATCGCCATCAATAGTTAATATTTTTTTATGCTCTAATTTCTCCAAGACTTCTTTATGTTGCTCTACAATCACTACTTTACGGTTATACTCCTGCAATTTTAAAACAGCTTGTTTTCCGTTTCTACCATATCCACACACTATAATATGGTCTTTTAATTTTGTAATATCTTTATGTATTTTCTTCATCTTTAATTGTTTAAAAAATTGTCCACTTATTAATAATTCTGTAAATACAGATATGGTATAACCAAAAATACTGACACTCATTAATATTAATATAATGGTAAATAAACGAGCATTCGTGTCCAATGGTACTACTTCGCCAAATCCAACGGTGGACATTGTTATTATCGTCATATACAAAGCATCAATAAAAGTCAATTGAGAAATAAGCATAAAGCCAACAGCTCCTATCGATACAACGATAATCAATAAAGACAAAGTTCTATATACTTTTGAATATCCTGTGCTATACATCATAAATCAAATACTGAGGTTCTTTTTGTATATATTTTATCCTTTAATTTTAGCAAAAATGCCAAAGTCAAATAAAAACCAAAAGACAAGCCTATGGTTACAAATGAAATATAAATAAAAAACAAACGGACGTTTACCACCCTTAGCCCCAAGCGGTCTGCCAATCGAGAGGAAACATCAAATCCGTGTTTTTCAAAATAATGCCTTACAAAATGTATAAACTTCATTAAAAACTATTTTAACTGCAATATACTATTTTAATTTGTATTACGTAATTTTGTCGCTACTTAAAATTTAAAAAATAAATTTGAAATCACAAGAGTACATAGAAGTTTACGGAGCAAGGGTGCATAATTTAAAAAATATTGATGTAAAAATTCCTCGTGAAAAACTAATCGTTATCACAGGGTTAAGCGGAAGTGGAAAATCATCATTAGCTTTTGATACTATTTATGCCGAAGGACAACGCCGTTATATAGAAACCTTTTCCGCCTATGCTCGTCAATTCCTTGGCGGACTTGAACGCCCTGATGTTGATAAAATAGACGGACTTTCTCCAGTTATTTCAATTGAACAAAAAACTACAAATAAAAGTCCACGTTCTACCGTAGGAACAATTACTGAAATTTACGATTTTTTACGACTACTATTTGCTCGTGCCTCTGATGCGTATTCTTACCAAACAAACGAAAAGATGGTCAGCTACTCTGATGAACAAATTAAAAATTTAATTTTAAAAGATTTTGACGGAAAACGAATAGCTGTTTTAGCTCCCTTAATCAAGTCGAGAAAAGGGCATTATCGAGAACTTTTTGAACAAATTGCTAAACAAGGTTTTGTGCGTGTTCGTGTAGATGGCGAAATTATGGAAATAACCAAAGGAATGAAACTCGACCGCTATAAAACTCACGATATAGAAGTAGTTATTGACCGTTTAGTAGTGAATAAACAATCCGAAAAACGCCTTGAAGAAACCATTAAAACAGCTTTATATCACGGTAATAATATTTTAATGCTTATTAATGTTGATACAAACAAACCACGTTATTTTAGCAGAGAGTTAATGTGTCCTACAACAGGAATTGCTTATCCTAACCCCGAACCAAATACCTTTTCATTCAACTCCCCTAAAGGTGCGTGTGCAAGTTGTAACGGATTAGGCATTAACAATGAAATAAACCTAAAAAAAATTATTCCCAATGACACAATTTCCATCAAAAACGGAGGTCTTGCTCCGTTGGGAATACCTAAAGATGGTTGGTTTTTTAAACAACTGGTAAATATTGCCGAACGTTATAAGTTTAAACTAACCGACCCTATTAATAAAATACCCAATGAAGCCATTGATATTATTTTAAACGGAGGCAATGAAAAGTTTGAAATAAAATCAAAAACCGCTGGAGTAACTCGAAATTACGAAATAGATTTTGAAGGTGTTATTTCTTTTATAACAAAACAATATAAAAACACTGATAGTTCTTCTATAAAGCGTTGGGCAAAAGGATTTATGGACGAAGTGCCTTGCAAAACTTGTGACGGAAATCGTTTAAAAAAAGAAGCACTTCATTTTAAAATTACCGATAAAAACATTAGCGATTTAGCTAAAATGGACATAGCGGAACTGGAGACCTGGTTTGCCACCATTGATAAAAAATTATCTGAAAAACAGCTAAAAATAGCATCGGAAATTATAAAGGAAATACGCACTCGTATTCGGTTTTTAGTAGATGTAGGATTGGATTATTTAACTCTCAACCGTACTTCAAAATCACTTTCAGGAGGCGAAGCACAACGCATTCGGTTAGCTACACAAATTGGGTCGCAATTGGTGGGCGTGTTGTATATTTTAGATGAACCGAGTATTGGTTTACATCAGCGAGATAATCAAAAGTTAATTGATAGCCTTATCAAACTCCGTGATGTAGGAAACTCCGTTTTAGTGGTTGAACACGATGAAGATATGATAAAAAATGCCGATTTTGTGTTAGATATAGGTCCTGGAGCAGGTAAACACGGTGGCGAAATTGTAAGCGAAGGTACTTTTGCCGATTTAAAAAAACATAAAAGCTTAACAGCCGATTATCTTTCAAGACGAAAACAAATTGAAGTACCTAAAAAACGTAGAAAAGGCAATGGTAATACTATAAAATTATTCGGAGCAACAGGAAATAATTTAAAAAATGTTACCGTAGAATTTCCTCTTGGCAAAATGATTTGTGTTACTGGGGTTTCAGGAAGCGGAAAATCGACTTTAATTAACGGAACATTATACCCTATTTTAAACGCCCATATTTATCGTGGTGTAAAAAAACCTATGCCCTACAAAAAAATAGAAGGCTTAGAACATATTGATAAGGTTATTGATATTGACCAATCGCCTATTGGACGTACTCCTCGTTCCAATCCTGCCACTTACACAGGAGTTTTTAGTGAAATTCGCAGTTTGTTTACCAAAACACCTGAAGCTGCTATTCGAGGGTATAAACCTGGTAGATTTTCTTTTAATGTAAAAGGCGGACGCTGTGAAACTTGTAGAGGAGGCGGAGTTCGGATTATTGAAATGAATTTTTTACCTGATGTACACGTAGAGTGCGAAACCTGTCAGGGAAAACGATTTAACCGTGAAACTTTAGAAATTCGTTATAAAGGAAAATCAATATCTGATGTACTATCAATGACTATAAATGATGCGGTTGTCTTTTTTGAACATATCCCCAAAATTTATCGAAAACTAAAAACTATTCAAGATGTAGGTTTGGGTTATATTACCTTAGGACAGCAATCTACAACGCTTTCAGGAGGCGAAGCTCAACGGATAAAATTGGCTTCCGAACTTTCAAAAAGAGATACAGGAAATACGTTTTATATTCTTGACGAACCTACAACAGGACTGCATTTTGAAGATATTCGTGTATTGATGGAAGTACTAAACAAACTTGCCGACAAAGGAAATACCATATTAATTATTGAACATAATTTAGATGTTATTAAACTTGCCGATTATATCATTGATATAGGTATGGAAGGCGGAAAAGGAGGCGGAAAAATTTTAACTACTGGTACTCCCGAACAAATAGCAAAACACAAAAAAAGCTATACAGCAGCGTTTTTAAAAAAAATGGTTTAGTTGTAGAGAAGAGTTAAAAACTTTAATAAATCTTCTTTAAAATTTTATAACAATACTTATCTTTGTAAAAAATCAAGTAATGAACAAAGCTATTTATATTGCCTCTAATGAGTCTAACAGTGGAAAATCTATGTTAACATTAGGATTGATGCAAATGTTACTAAGAAATCACCCCAAAGTAGGGTATTTTAGACCAATTATTGATGATTCTAAAAAAAACAAAAAAGATAATCATATCAATACGGTACTTTCACATTTCGAAATAAAAACACCATATAAAGATACCTACGCTTTTACACGCTCTGAGTTGATAAAAAAATTAAATAAAGGACAACAAGACGAAATTATAAACAGTATCATTGATAAATACAAGAAAATAGAAAGTGAGTCTGATTTTGTTATCGTTGAAGGCTCTGATTTTTCTGACCACGGTGCTGTTATTGAAATGAATTTAAATATTTTAATAGCTAAGAATCTTGGTATCCCTGTTGTTATTGTCTCAGGAGGAATTGGGAAGACATTAGAAGAATTTATTCAAGGACTACGTTTAGCATATGATTCTTATATAGATAAAGACGTAGAAATAATAGCTGTTGTAGCAAACAAAGTACAAGAAAAAAACATACCTGTTGTTATTGATGAAGTAGGAAAAAATCTACCTAAAAAAGTTTCCGTTAATGCAATTCCTATAAATAATACACTTAATAACCCTACGATAAAAGAATTTGCCGACACCTTAAAAGCAAAAGTTTTATTTGGAGAAGAATTTTTAAATAATGCTACCAGCGAAATTAAATTAGGAGCAATGCAGTTGGGTCATTTTTTAAAGCATTTAAAAGAAGACAATACCGTAGTATTAACACCCGGAGACCGTTCAGATATTTTATTAGGGGCTTTACAAGCTAATATTTCCAGTAATTATCCGTCAATTGCAGGGATTATATTAACAGGCGGATTTGAGTTAAAACCTCCGATTATCAAGTTAATTAACGGATTGGAAAAAATAGTTCCCATTTTGTGTGTTGAAGGAGGAACTTTTGGAGTTACATCAAAATTAGGAAACATTCGTTCACATATTTACGCTGATAATCAAGAAAAAATAAGAATGTCCGTAAATATGTTTGAAAAATATGTTGATGTAACATCTTTGCAAGATAAATTAGTACATTATAAAGGCAATGATGGCATTACGCCTAGAATGTTTCAATACAATTTGGTACAACGAGCTAAACAACATCGTAAGCACATTGTACTTCCCGAAGGAAATGACGACAGAATTTTAACAGCAGCAACTCAATTACAAAAATTAGATATTGTTGATATTACTATTTTAGGCGAACGGATAAAAGTAGAAGCAGCTACAAAACGATTAGGACTTGATTTTGATTTTGATAAAACTCCCATAATCGCTCCTGTTAAGTCATCTTATTTTAAAGAATTTTCCAACACTCTATATGAATTACGAAAACATAAAGGGCTAAGTCCTGCAATGGCAGAAGACTTAATGGCTGATGTGTCATATTTTGGTACAATGATGGTGTATAAAGGTTTGGCAGACGGTATGGTTTCTGGAGCCGCACATACAACACAGCACACCATAAAACCGGCATTGCAATTTGTAAAAACAAAGCCCGGATTTTCAGTTGTATCATCTATCTTTTTTATGTGTTTAGAAGATCGTGTTTCTGTCTTTGGTGATTGTGCCATTAATCCTAACCCCAACGCAGTACAGTTAGCGGAGATAGCCATATCATCAGCGGATTCGAGTATTGCCTTTGGTATTGACCCTAAAATAGCAATGCTTTCGTATTCATCAGGAGCTTCGGGAAAAGGGGAAGATGTAGATATTGTACGTAAAGCCACCGAAATAGTAAAAGAAAAACGCCCTGATTTAAAAGTTGAAGGCCCTATTCAGTACGATGCCGCTGTTGATCCGTCCGTAGGTAAAAAGAAATTACCAAATTCAGAAGTAGCTGGACAGGCAAACGTATTGATTTTTCCCGACCTAAATACAGGAAATAATACATACAAAGCAGTACAGCGAGAAACAGGAGCTTTAGCTATTGGTCCAATGTTACAAGGTTTAAACAAACCTGTAAATGACCTTAGTAGAGGCTGTACTGTTGATGATATTTTTAATACTATAATTTTAACCGCTATTCAAGCACAAGATTCTTAATATTCAATATCAAAAATAACACAACTCAATTAACAATACAGCTATAAAAATGAAAGTATTAGTCATCAATTCCGGAAGTTCATCAATTAAATACCAACTTTTTTCAATGCCCGAACAAAAAGTTATTTGTTCGGGATTAATAGAGCGGATAGGCTTAGAAAAAGGACATATTCACTACAAAACACCTAAACATAAAATTTCAGAGGAAACAAAAATACCCAATCATAAGGTAGGGTTGGAAAAAGTTGTTACTCTTTTATTGGATAAAAATACTGGAGTTATCGCTTCTACTGATGAAATAAAAGCCGTAGGACACAGAGTGGTACACGGAGGAAGTTCTTTTACAAAAACAACCGAAGTAACCAAAAAAGTAAAAGAAAAAATAAAAGAATTGTCCTCCTTAGCACCACAGCATAATCCTGCTAATTTAGAAGGAATAGAAGTTGCAGAAACTATTTTTACGCAAGCCAAACAAATAGCTGTTTTTGATACTGCTTTTCATCAAACAATTCCCGTAGAAGCCTATAAGTATGCCATTCCGAATAGTTTTTTAGAAAAAGATACTATCCGTTTGTATGGTTTTCACGGAACAAGTCATAAATATGTTTCAGAACAGGCGGTAAATTATTTACAAAAAAAAGAATCAAAAATTATTACTATTCACTTGGGGAATGGTTGTAGTATGACCGCCGTAAAAAACGGTAAGAGCATTGACCATAGTTTAGGATTTGGCCCTGTTACTGGCTTAATTATGGGGACTCGTTCAGGAGATATCGACCATTCTCTTATTTTTTATTTAGTCAATTCATTAGGCTATTCTTTAGGTGAAGTAAACACATTGCTACAAAAAGAAAGTGGTATGTTAGGTTTAACAGGGTTTAGTGATTTGCGAGATATAGAGTTCGAGGCTGAAAAAGGTAATAAAAACTGTCAATTAGCTTTGGATATGAACGCCTATCGTATTAAAAAGTATATAGGTTCGTATATTGCTGTAATGAATGGATTAGATGCTATTGTGTTTACTGCCGGAATAGGAGAAAATTCTGACGTAATACGGCGTTTGGTTTGCACGAGTTTAGAAACTTTTGGTATCGAGTTAGATGTCGAAAAAAACAAAGTACGTGCAAAAGAATTAACAGAAATCCATAAAAACACTTCAAAAGTAAAAATAATAATCATTCCTACCAATGAAGAATTAGAAATAGCAAAACAGTCCTTTGAATTATTATAAGAATATAGAAAAAAGGTTAAAACACCCTTTTTGTTTGGTGTTAATTCCAAATCGAAAAGGGTATATTACCTATAAAATTTATGCGTTAGCAAACTCTTTCTCTATTTGAGCAAGCCATTTTTCAAGTCTTTTTGGGGTTTTGTCGGGTTCATTATCTTCGTCAAGAGCCAATCCATAGAAAAAATCTTCATTTTCTATTTGAGCCTTTGATTCTTCAAAGTCGTAATCTTTGCACGACCATTTGCCTATCATTTTTCCGCCATTTTCTAAAATAACCTTAGAGAGAATGCCTATCCCATCAACAAAAAACTCTCCGTATCCGTATTGATCTCCTAAGCCAAGAATGGCAACGGTTTTTCCAGTAAAGTCAATGGTTTTAAATTCATCGAAATACTCTTCCCAATCACTTTGTAAATCACCATCGTACCACGTTGATAATCCTAAAATTAATTTGTCAAAACGAGCAAAATCTTCTTTTGTAGCGTTCATAACTTCAATGACTTCTAACTCCGATGCTGTCCAGCTATCTACAATGCTACCTACGACTTCTTCTGTCATTCCTGTGTCAGAACCGTATATTATTCCTATTTTATCCATTTGTTTTTATTAATTCAACTATTAAATATTTTCTAATTACATTTTCATTACTCTTGCTAACTACCTTTTCAGTATTTTTAGTGATTTTATGTATTGAAAAAGGTGTTTTTTCTATTAATTGTTTTATTATCGTTTCGTTATACAAGGTAAACTTTTGTTGAACAAAAGGTAATGTTTTCATAAAATTTCTATCTGCAAAGGTAATAACAAATTTCCCATTAGGCTTTAAAATTTTTGCAATTTGCATTAAAAAAATTTTCGGATTTTCCCAAAAGTAAATGGTATTTACCGTGAATATCCTGTCAAAAGAATTTTTAGCGTATGGAATGTTTTTACCGTCGTATAAATCAAAATTAGCGACCCGCAAGGTAACAAAATCAGTAAAGGTGTTTTGTGACAAAAGTTGCATAGTTTTAGAAATTTCTAAACCGCTGTATATTAGTTCTTTTTCTTTGTTTAAAATATAAGGCAGATGCTCACAATTACCGTGTCCTAATTCTAAAATAGTATTTTTAGGTTGTATGTTTAAGCAATCTATGGTAGCTTTTGTCATACTAAAATTACTTTCGTGCATTTTTTTAGCTACTTCTTTTCCTTTTTCACCAGAAGGGTTAGAAAGTTGGTTTTGTAATTCGTTTAATTCCTCTTTTGTTATTTTTTTTGTCATATTTTAATATTTAATCAATAGGGTTTTTAATAAAAGTACTTTTCATTTCCGATTTTGGTCTAATTTTAAAGTAAAATAATAGTGAAGTCATCGAAATTAAAATCCATAAAACATCTACTGTTAAAATTTCGTATTGATACTTGGTATAGCTTGTCCATATCCAGTTATGAGAAACCACTCCATTAGCTATCGGAATTAAAAAACCAAATATTGCTCCTAATAATAGGCTTAACTTGTTGGTAAAATAATTATTCCTTTGAAAACGAAAGAACAAAACAAATACCAACCACGTTGTAAAATAAAAATAATAAATAGAAGTTTGTTTGTCAGTAAACATCCCTTCTGTAAATTTTACAAATAAAAAAGCCAATGCAGTTACGGGTAACATAGACAGGCAAATTGATAGATAAATATGTCCTATTTTGGCCGTATATTTTCGCTGTTTAAGGGTCATACTTTTTTTATTCCGAGCTTCTACCCAAATTAAAACTCCTGTAATAATGACAAAACAGGTAATAATTGCCAATATAAAATAAATGATTTTAGTAGTAATACCGTTAAAGTCCCCAAAGTGCAAACGACTCGCAAATCGTTGAGAGTCTTCAATATAAGTTAATTCTGTTGGTTTTTTTTCTGATATAATTTCTCCAGAATAGGCATCAAAAATTAATCTTCCTAATCCTACAAAACGTTCTCGTTCTTTAATTTCTCCAATAAAGCTGTATTGCATATTTGTACCACCATAATTTTTTATAAAAACACGTGTTAAATGAGCATTTTTCCAATGAGTAGTTGTTTTTTTTGCAAATATGTTAAAGTGTAACGGTTTTTGGTTTGACCTTGCAACCCACTCGTATTTTTTATGTGAGGGGAGTAGGTCGTTCATTAGTTTTGTTTGGTTGCCATTATATAAAAAATTAGCAGGTATAAGTACTAGCATTTTTAACATAAAATAGGCTCCTGTTACAGCAAAAATAAATTGAAAGGGCAGTCCGATAACCCCCAGTGCAGTATGTACATCTGTCCAAACTCGTTTTAAAATTGCTTTTGGGTTGAAACTATAAAAATTTGGAATTATTTTTTTCCAATGTACAATAATTCCGGTTACAATGGCAAATAAAAAAAAGAAAGCTACGAGTCCCGAAAGATACCTCCCAATGGGGTATTTAATTTGGTCTAAAAAATGTAATCGGAATAAAAATTCTCCTAAACTGTAATTTTCAGGATAGGTGTTTTCCTGTTTGCCTACAATGTTTTTATAAAAAAAGTGCGATTGTTTTCCTTTCTTAGAAGCCAAACTGTCTTTACTTGCCGACATTAAAACAGCAATTTCATCAGAATTATCATCAAAAGTTAGTCGTAAATCTCTCCCTAATAATTCGTATTTTTTGTCAAATTCTTCAAGAATTTTATCATAATCAATAGCCGATTTTTGGATGTGTGATATTGGGATTCCTTCTTGCCAAATTTTAATATCATCTTTAAAAAAAGAAAATGCTCCAGCAAAAAATATAATGTATAAGGCAACACTAATTACAATACCACTAACGGTGTGCATATTAAAAAACACATTGTAAATTCTTTTATTCATTATACAAAGGGATTTTGTTGATTTCCAAAATAATATATAACGTACAGTACAATGCTAATTGCTATATACAACAACCACGCCTTCCATCCATTTTTAAATAAATACGGAATTATTAATAGGGTACACCAAACTATAAAAAAAGTAAAAATAGATGTAATTAACACCTCTTTTGGATTGGGTAGCCATAGGGGTAAACACATATGTATTAATGCTGTAATAACATACCCTCCTAAAATACCTGCTGATAGTTTGGCAAATTTTTGCCAAGGCGATTTTGTTAAATATTTAGGATTTGCAGGCATTTTTTAGATTTTAGAAAGTAATTCAATGATAAATAAAACTATAAATCCTACAAATATAAGTTTATAATTTATTTCTTGTAGTGGATATGTAATGATAACCAAGCTAAAAATCATTATGGTAGTAAATAGCCAAAAAAGTATTCCGCTTGTTTGTCCAAAATAAAACACAGCAAGAACTAAAGAACTACACAATAATAAAACACCTATTATTTTAGAAGAACTCGTATTATTGTATATCCATTTTTTGATGGATAAGTTATTTTTTAGCGATACTTTTTTTGATGTGTGATATAAAAATAAACATCCTATAAAAATAAGAAAAATACTGCTTGTTATCATTTTATTTTAGGTTAAATTAATGCCAAACAATTTTGTTTAGCATTGATTGATAAGTTCTTGTATTATACCGTTTTAACCTTTAATTTGCTTAAATAAAACGGTATTAATACTACATTATAAATTAATGCAATACGTAGCACAATGCCAAATTAATTTATAGTCTTTCCCTTTGAATTTTCCGGGTGTTTTTTCCTCGAAAGTAGTTTCCAAAGTATAGGTGGTTTTAAAAGGAAGTTTAAAAGTAATTTCTCCATTTTTGTTGGTGGTTGCTTTTTTAGTCCAACCGTCTTGTACAAAGATGCTTACTTCATTTTTTGCCAAAGGCTTTCCTTTGTATAAAACCTTTAGTATTACCTTACTATTTTGTGTAAAAGGAGTTTTACTAATATCCACTATTTCTATGCTGTCGGAATTTGTTTCTTTTTGATTGGCAACTACATCGCCTACTATAACTTTTGCTTTGGCGTGGTATTGTGGTTTAAAAATAGTATAATTATACTTTGTGAAATCTAATACGTTCATCTTTTTATTATCTAAGGCGATGGTATATGTGCCTTTTTCTGTTGGTGTAAAAACAGCTTTGTAATAGTTTAATTGAGGGGTAACCTGTAAAGCTGTTTTAGTTCCATTAGGAGCAATAACCCAAACGCTAAAGTCTTTTACACTACTAAACGATTTTCCGTTTACTTTTTCAATTACACCGTGCGTGTATTCTCCAAAACGAATTTTAATACTATGTTCATTGTTTAACGTGCCTATTGGGGTTGTTTCTATCCAAATATAGTGAGCAAATATAGGTGTAAATACGAATAATAAAAGGATTGTTAAAATTGATTTTTTCATAATCGTGATATTTTTAAAATTAGTAACTCTATGCAAATAAACCGCTTAGAGTTACTAAAATTATTGTTCAGAAACTATATGATATTGATAGACGTCCATTTGTTCCTGGTTCTGACTGCCAATATAGATAGCTTCCGTAATTAGCACCAGAATAGAGATATTTATTTAGTAGGTTATTAATGTTTAATCCTACTTTTACTTTATTATACCTCCAAGTGATTGCTCCGTCTAATCTAAAATAATCTGGTAAATCAGTTTTATTATCTGCTTTCCATCTCCAAGAAGACCTATCTATCTGATATTGATACCCAAGCGACAAGCCAAAACCTTTTAAAGCACTGGTTTTTGCAAAATTATAATTAACCCAACCATTTGTAATATGTTTTGCGTGTCCTGGTATTTTATTTCCTACATTTTTAGGGTTTGGATCTTTTGTTACTTCAACATTTGTATTTGCGTAGTTAAATAACACATTCAATTCATTTGTTATTTTTCCTTGTAAGTCAAATTCAAACCCTTTAGACTGAACTTCTCCTAATTGTACATTAAACCTTTCTTTAGGCTTGTTCTTAGGATCTCTAACAGATACGTTGTTTTTTGTAATGATATAAGCACTTAAAGAGGCTTTTAAAGAATTATTTAAAAAATCACTTTTTATTCCTCCTTCATAAATTTTTCCTTCAATAGGCTTAAAGCTTATACCAGGTCTTGGTGTTCCTGTTGCAGGAGTAAAAGATTGGTCGTATAGTCCATAAATCGTTACTTGAGGAATGATGTCAGCACTAAACCCTACACGAGGTGTTATTTTTTCAATATTTTCAGGCTCTTTTTTATTAGAAGGTTTATCATCTAACTTTGTATATCTTCCTGCTAATGTAAGTCTTATCTTATCATTTAAAAAACCTATTTCATCTTGAACGTACACAGAATTTATTTTTGTTCCATATTGGTAAACTTTTGCCCTATTTTTTATAGGAATACTTTTGTCAAAAGTAGGTATTACTTTGTTTCCGTAAGTTGGGTTGTAGATATTAAAAGGGGTAATATCTATGGGTTTAGAAGTATAAAAGCCATGTGCATAGTAATTTTTATCCGTAAAATCATACCCTGTTAATATTTTATGACGTAATCCACCTGTGTTAAATTTTCCATTGATGTAAAGTTGAAAATAATCTCCTTCCGAAACAGCATCCCAAGGAGAAATAGATCTACTGGCATCACCCGATTCAGTTATTTTATAAGTCCAAATAGAGTATCCTTCTTGGTTGTAGTTCATTCTAACGTGTTGAGCTTCAACAGACCAATTATCATTAAAATTATGTGTTAATCGGTTTAACAAGCTAAGTTCTTTTATGTTTGTTTTTGGGTATTTACTATCTATCATAGTAAAATTTCTATTCAAACTACCATACCCTGCTGAAACAGGAGCAAAAACATAAGCAGCACCAATATAACTATCAGCACTTTGATAGTTAAATTCAGTCAATAACGTAGTATTTTTAGTAATTTTAAAAGATAATGAAGGAGCAAAACCAAAACGATTTGCTTTTTCAAACTTTCTATGCGAACTGGCGGTTTGGTACATTACATTTAATCGATATAAAAATCGATCACTCCCTCCTATTTTACCTCCAAAATCGGCAGCTCCTCTGTATGTATCTTGAGTTCCTGCCATTAATGAAAGTGTTGCTATTTTTTCAGAAGTCGGTTTTTTTGTTACGACATTATAAAAACCTCCAGGTTCTCCTGCTGCCATCATAAATCCAGAAGGTCCTTTAACAAATTCAACTCTATCTACCATAAACATATCTTCTGATAGTGGACCCCATTTATCTTGTACATTTACGCCATTCCTAAAAGCGGGTAACCTAAAACCTCTCATATTTACTCTAGCAAAATGCCCCCAATGTTCAATCATACTAACTCCACTTACATTTCTTGTTAGTCCCTCAAGCATATTGGTTATTTGCTGTTTTTCTATAATAGAATTATCTACTATTTGTATGTTTTGAGGAGTTGCTTTAATACTTGATTTTAAACGTAATGACTTTGATGGTATTCTTGTTTTGTTTAATTTACCATCAACAAACACCTCCTTTAACCTATTTTTAGAAGGCTTAAGAAGTATGGGAGGAATTGTTTTGTCTTGATTTTTAATTAAAAAAGAAATACTCTTAGCTTCATATCCAACTATTGAAACTTCAAGAATATATTTACCTTTACTTAACCCTTTGATAAAAAAAAGTCCACTACTGTTTGTAGCATCTCCTTTTTGAGTTCCTTTAACAATCACATTAACTCCTGCTAATGGTTCGTTATTGTTGTCTGTTATTTTCCCTTTAATACTTTGTGCTTCTATCATTGAAATAGAAAAACACATAAAGAAAACTATTAATAATTTATTCATTTTTTATTTAGATTTATTT